>ERZ1643250.197-NODE-197-length-72985-cov-76.890319_pt1 | contig 72985 bp, 61 predicted proteins | sample MGYA00579262_ERZ1643250 | MGnify/ENA primary metagenome ERZ1643250 (study PRJEB29033, sample SAMEA4952265) | chicken gut metagenome | biome: Broiler Chicken; feature: Gastrointestinal Tract; material: Caecum | place: Ireland | collected 2018 | study: Broiler...
CTGGGCGAACTCCTCAATGGTCCAATCCAGGATCCTCTTATCTTCATTCAGAATAGTTTCCCTTTTGATTTTTTCCATACAGATATTTTTCATTTTTACAAAAAAAGATATGGAAAAATATCTTTTCTCCATTCCCCCGGAATGTTGAAAGACATTTTACCATATCTTTATTTAAATCCTATAAATACTGGGTAAAATCTACATAAAATGCAGAAAAACTACGAAGAAGGACTTTTATCCCAGAAGCTTTCTCACCATCTCCCCGTCAAAAGCCACTGACTTCATATGGTCTACTTCTATCTGGTACAGGGCATTGGCCGCAATGTGCTCCGCCGCCTGCTCCAGGTCACGGATGCCGCTGGTGTTCTTATGCAGCTCGATCACTGCCTCCAGTCCCTCCGGGGTCAGGGTACACTCCTTCTCCTCCATGCCGATCCGCTTCAGTACCTTTGGAAGAGCATATTTTGAGAAGATCACCTTTTTCTCCTCTGCCGTATAATCCGGGATCTCAATCACTGCAAACCTGGACATAAGAGGGGCGCTGATCTGATCCTTATCATTAGCTGTGGCAATAGGATAAACTCCTGATGTGGGGATCATACACTCCATATAGTTGTCTGTAAATCCCAGGTTATCCAAAAGGGTCAGGAGTACATCCGCCGGATTGCCGTTTCCTTTTCCGGAAGCCGCCTTATCAAGCTCATTGATAATAAAGACCAGATTGGACTCTCCGGCCATGGAAAAAGCCTCCATGATGATCCCCGGCTTTGCATTGGCGTAGATCCTTGAACTCCCGGTAAGCTGTTCCGGGTCATTGATGGAACTCATATCCAGGGTAGTCCAGGGCAGCTTCAGGATACGGGCCACTGCATAAGCGATCTGAGATTTTCCCGTTCCTGCGGGACCGATGAGCAGAAGGCCATAGGCAGGCAGAGTATGGGTGCGGTTGATCTGAATAATGGTCTCAATAATCCTCTGCTTCACAGACTCCATGCCGTACAGCTCTTCATCCAGAATCCGCCGGGCCTCCGCCGGGTCAATAGCCTCGAAATAATTACCTTTCCACTGGATATTCATCATAATGGAAAGGGCTCTCTGGGCGTGGCGCCGCTCCTCTGGCGACACCTCATTGGACTTGGCAACAGCCAGATTTCTTCTGGCCCAAAGACGGATATTATCCGGCAGAGTCCTTCCTGCACAGTTCATAAAATCCGTAATACTCTGAATACTGGTCAGTTTCATGCTGTCCCCTGTTTCTTCTTCGTCTTCATCCGGGATTTCCTGAGATGGAGCGTCACTGGCCAGCAGCCGCTCGATCATAAACTGAAGGAATCCATCCTCTGCTGAAAGCTTCACCCCTCCGCCAAAGGCAATCTCTCGAATCTTGTATACTGCATACTTATCCCCTTTTACAGCTCCGGAAAGCCGCACATTAATGTGGTTTTCTCCCAGCCATTTCAGAAGACTGACAAAACGGGCATCTATTTCCAGGATATCCTCGCTGACAGTCCCCTCCTCTCCTTTAAACTCAAAGGCTGTCCGCCGGATGGGATTAGTAAAGATACCGTTGGAATGATGGACAAGCTTCCCCGACTTGTTGTCCAGGACCAGGATAGGATGCTCCGGAGAACTTTCCGGACAGTTGGTATAAAAGACTTTATAGGTACATTCAGGAACCTTTTGGTCCTCCGGTGAGTTATTAAAATCAAAAACTGGCATAGTGTACTCCTTTTACAATGAAATATCCATATTTCGTTCAGTGTACCATAAAATCTATCATGAAACAATCCGGCAGCGTCCGTTTGCATCCCCCTTTTTAAATCATACCGTCCCTCAGAACATCATAATCCCGCAGGACCTTTTCGATTACTGTCCCTTTAATAAAATGCAGCACCGGCTTCTTCAATCCGTTAAGAGGTCCGGGAAGCCGGATCTCCAGAGGGGATTTTCCGTCCATCAGACATATGCTGCTTTTCAGAAGTTCCCGTATATCATAGACACTTCCCCAAACCTCCGGTACGCCTCTGTCAATACCCAGAAGCCCGTAGACAGCCTCCATAGCTGTGCGGACAGAATATTCTGTGGTAAATACTGTATCTCTCGGCGTATCTGCAAACTGTCCGAGAAAAGCAAAGTTTGTACAGCCTTCTGGGATCACCTCTGGCCGGTCCCCCTTAGTCCTTGGCATAAAAAAGGCTGTGATATAGGGCATCATCGTAGGAACACATACCGCACTGTTTTCCGCCAGATCCGGAATCTGGTCGGCAGGAACTCCTAAATGATAAAGCCATTCCTGGGTGATTTCTTTTCCTGTGCAGGCTTTCATCGGTTTTTTCACATAGTTCCCCGGAACATCGGTAAAAAGTCCATAGACCCAGACGCAGACTTTCCCCGTATCCTGATCTTTAAACTGCCCCTGCCGGTTAATCGTCCAGCTCAGCAGCCAGTTGGAATCCACACAGCTTACAATTCCTCCGGTCACCACTTTTCCTGTCTGGGGATCTCTCTTGCAGATATTCGTGATGTAAGGAAGGATCCGGTCATCCAGGGTGGTAATCGTCGCAGATTCCCAGTTGGTCTTTCCAATATCTGAACAGAACTTCTCAGGCCGTCCAAATGCCGGATCCTGTCTGGCAATATTTTTCCACAGGTTCCAGCAGCCGCTGGTACGTACTTGCGCATCGCCGTTAGGCGCATGATCCTGGTCCCCATAAATCGTACCTTCCGTACAGCTTCCATTGGTTACAAAAACAAGATCCTTTTCTGTAAGAAGAATTCCCTTTTCCACTCCTTTAACTCTGCATTCAATAGCGGTGGCCCTTTTCTTCCCCTCTTTGATCTCGAAAACCACATTAGTCACTTCTGTATGGAACTGGAAATCCACACCAGCCTGCTCCAGATATCTCTGCATAGGCAGGATCAAAGATTCATACTGGTTGTAACGTGTAAATTTCAGAGCACTGAAGTCCGGCAGCCCTGCAATATGGTGGATAAATCTCTGAAAATACAGCTTCATTTCCAGGGCGCTGTGCCAGTTCTCAAAGGCAAACATAGTCCTCCAGTACAGCCAGAAAGTTGAGTCAAATACTTCCTCGTCAAATACTTCCTCAATAGTCTTATCATACAGGTCCTCATCTTTTGTCAGAAACAGCTTCATGATCTCCATGCAGCCCTTCTGGCTTAAGTTAAATCTTCCATCTGTATGTGCATCTTTTCCCCGGTCTTTAGTTGCACGGCACAGAGAATAATTGGGATCGTGTTTATTCAGCCGGTAGAATTCATCCAGCACAGAAAGTTCCGGATCTTCCAGGGAAGGAATGCTGCGAAAAAGATCCCAGAGGCATTCAAAATGATCCTCCATTTCTCGTCCGCCCCGCATGATATAACCCCTGGAAGGGTCGAAAATCCCATCGCAGGCTCCTCCTGCAATGTCCATGGCTTCCAGAATATGGATCTGTTCTCCCGGCATCTGTCCGTCCCGGACCAGGAAGCAGGCCGCTGCCAGAGCCGCCAGTCCGCTGCCTACAATATAGGCATTCTTTTCCTCCACGCCTTCCGGCTTCTCCGGCCTGGCAAAAGCTTCATAATTTCCGCTGCTGTAATAGATTCCTTTCCGGTTTTTCTCATGTTTTCCAAGTTCTGTATTCCTGTATCCTGCTCTTGGTTCAGTGCCGGGTCTGTCCTTTTCTTTTCTCTCCTTCTTTTTCCCTGCTTCCGGTCCTTCAGATCCTTTTACCTTTCGTACCAGATAAGCTGCTCCTGCGCCTGCCGCTGCTGCGGAGACAATCCCGATTGCTGCAGATTTTTTTGCCATAGATTATACCGCCTTTCTAAATTCAGATATCCGCTGATGCAGATTTTGCTGTGTTTTCATATATTTTTCTATGGACTTATCCTACGTCAATCCACCATACATTTCCATTTACAGAATAAAGGAAATGTTCAGTTTTTTATCATTTCCGGTATTTTGTAAAATTATCAATGGAATGAGCGATGGTTCCATGAAGGATAATACAGACCGCATCCACAGTCTCCCTGTAATCTTCTTTCATTCCCTTCTGGATCCAGTCCAGCATGATCCCCACAAAACTATATTTATAAAAATCTGCGATAAACCGCTTTTCTTCTTCCGTCACAGACTTTTCCTGCGCCTGTTCTTCCACAACGCCCAAAATCAGATCTGATGTCAGCCCGAAAAGGAATTTCTCGATCTTTTCTCTGTCCAGGGCACGGAAGGCATTCAATACAAAAGGCCGGTTCTCATATACAGCTTCAAAGATCTGCAGCAGCCCCTGCTGCCAGGTCCTATAGGTTTTCTTTCCCTCCAATGCTTTAGCAGCATCCTCCACACAGGCCCACTCTACCAAGTCATAAATGTCTTTAAAATGGTAATAGAATGCCATGCGGCTGATCCCGCAGTCCTCTGTAAGATCCCGGATCGTAATCTTATCCAGGGGTTTTGTGAGCATCATTTTTTTCAATGAGGATTCTAAGGCGTATTTTGTGATATTTGACATTTTTAAAACTCCTGCTTTCTTCATCTTCAGTCCTATTGGAAACTATATTTTACCATATCTCTGACAGGAGAAAATCATGGAGATGAACAATCCGAATACCATTTTCTATCCCCACATCCATGCTATTGGTGGTTACCACATACTTGGGATAATGGTCCTGGATTTCCATCAGATTTCCCACCTCGCGGTCTGAATTTTCAGGAAGCTGTACACAGACCTGAACGTAAATTTTTTCATTCCGACGTACTCCAATAAAATCAATTTCTTTTGTTCCGTTCTTTCCAATATAAACATCATAGCCCCGACGTTTCATCTCCAAGAACACGATATTTTCCAGGACACCGTCAAGCATCTTCCGGTTATATCCTAAAAGACAGTATTTTAAAGTTACATCAGCAAGATAATATTTCTCTTGGGTCTTTAAAATGCTTTTTCCCTGAATGTCATAACGATGGCAGGGATAAATGATAAATGCCTGTTCAAGCCATCGGATGTAATTATAAATGGATTCCACCGACACAGTACGGTGCTCACTTTTCAGAAACTTTGCAATAGAATTGGCAGAAAAAGTCTTTCCCATATTTTCAATGAGGTACTTTACAATGCGGTCAAAAAGATCCTGTCGATTAATCCGATGACGCTTCACAATGTCTCTGGAAATAACCGTATGGTAGATACCATTTACAATCTGATAGGCATTCTGTTCATCATATCTTCCAAGAGCAATAATCGGAAATCCACCAAAACGAATATACTCTTCCAGTAATTCCTTAGAGGAGCGGGAATCCTCCTTCTTAAACGTCAGATATTCTTTAAAAGACAGGGTATAAACAGGGATGGACACAAATCGCCCTGTTAGATAAGTTGACAATTCACTGGACATTAATTTAGAGTTAGAACCAGTCACATAAATGTCTACATCCTGCCCTTCCATAAGGCTGTTCACACACCGCTCCCAGCCTTTGATCTCCTGTATCTCATCCAATAGAAGATAGCAGCGGCCCTTCCCCTGAATTCTGCTAATCAATTCTTCATATACGGCCTTCGCAGAAATGTCTTCAGGAATATCCATCTCCGTATATCGTTTCTGTATAATACGTTCATCTGGAATGCCCCGGCTGCGAAGTTCTTCCGCAAGCATTTCAAATATTGTTGATTTACCGCATCTTCTGACGCCAGCAAGAATTTTTACTAAAGGCTGGTCCATAAAAGGTTTTATCGCCTGAATATAGTCTGGTCGAATAATCATGTTTGTCCCTCCTTCCACCAAAGATTGAAACAACTTAAGGGAATAACGAAAACAATTCTATATATAATATTCTTATTATACCCAAAAAATACTTTTAAAACAATGTTTTTTCTTGTCTAACCTTAAAAACTTAATTATTTTTATTATTTTTTCGGAACAGACTACTTATACTCAAAACGACTAATCAAATTGACCTCCCCAAGAAGTGCTGCCTGTTTTGCGGAACATTCCTTTTAACTGTTATTAACCTTTTATACCGCAGCTGGCAATTCCCTTATAATAAAAGGTCCCCAGCATCATCCGATTAGAATATATAATATTGCTCGGATGCCGGGGACCTTTTGTATTCTTCGTTCTATTTTCGCAGTGAAGCCATGTATTTTCATCTCGAATATGTGTTATGAACCATGTTTTCAACACCTCCAAAAAAAATGAACTCTTTTCTGAAAACAACTTTTTTCGCAAAATTATATTACATTGATAAAAGTGCACTATTCTGTCTCTTAAACCCTAAAAGCAAATATACTCCATAAACAATTCCTGGAACTTCTTGTCATTAGACAACGGAATTTCTTCTGCATTTTTTACCAGCTTTTCCATTACCTCCACAGCGTTTTCCTCCATTAAGCATCTGACAACTCCTGAGAGACAGCTGTTCCCAACTGCCACAATTTTTCCCTCGCATTCTTCCGGGAACATACCGATTCCCACAGCTTTGCGGATATCCAGCCGGCACCCGAATCCTCCGGCTATATAGATTCTGTCAATGTCCTCATAGCTGACTCCATACCGCAGCACCAGTGTTTCCAGTCCTGACCTGACTGCTGATTTTGCCAGCTGTATTTCCCTCACATCTTTCTGGCAGAATCTGATATTTTCTTCCTGGTCCAGAAAAAATCCATCCTCAAAGAACTCCTCTTCCATAAGACCGTTTTCATCTATGATCTCTTCTTTCAGCAATTCATATACAGTATCCACAACACCTGTTCCGCATATACCCTTTGCTTTCTCATTTCCAATGGTTTCTGCCTTTACTTTTCCGTCCTGAATATCCACTTTACAGATAGCTCCCGGCACGCTTCCCAGGCCGCACAGGATATTTCCTCCTTCGAATACCGGCCCTGCCGCCATAGAAGCCACCATGATCTTTTCGCTGTTTCCGATGGCCATTTCTCCATTAGTTCCCAGATCGATCAGCACTGAAATTTTATTACGCTTTTCAAACTCCAGACTATACAATCCGGCTGTAATATCTCCTCCTACAAAGACCGAAATCCCCGGGCAGATAAGGACTGGGAAATCAAGATCCTCTTTTCCAAACAACTCTGAAGCAGTGGAGGAGATGGTGTTAATATTTACAGGCTTAAAAGGATATACTCCCAGGCTCTCACAGGAATATCCCATAAAGAGATGGACCATGGTGGTATTGGCGCCTATTACCATCCGTTTAATATGGACTGCTTTATTTCTTGTAAAATAACGGATGCCTTCTTCCAGATTGTTTCGGATGATCTTCTGGAGCTCTTTGCCTTTTCCCTGATTAGAAGCATTCATCCTGCTAATAACGTCTGCGCCATAGCTTCTCTGCTTATTGATAGAGGTATAAACATCTGCGATCTTTCCTGTCTCCAGCTCTATCAGCTCCATGGCAATGGTGGTGGTCCCTATATCTACAGCGATTCCGTATTCCAGATTTTCAGAAACATCTATCCCCTTATCCTTCCCTTCTGCCAGCACAAAAAACTCCTCTTCTTCATCAGGAAGTTCTATCTCACAGGGCTGTTCCGGATACAGTCTGCATGCCAGACGATAGCCTTCTGCCAGCTCCTCTTCAGAAAAAATCTTTTTATCTTCCTCTGTGGGAGCAAATTCTCCCTTCAGCACTTTTACCCGGCACAGCTTCTTTTCAATCCCGTTTTTCTTCAGATAATAATGCTCATACAGCTGTTTCATAAAATCTGATATCTGTTCCATCAGATAATGGTTCTTCTGTGCCTGGTCGTCCCAGCTGCATGTATGGGTAATGCTCCCCTGCCAGTTCTTCTGCCGGTTAAATCCCTCATTCTCTATTTTCCACCGTCTTCTCCCTGTTTCTGCCATCTTTTCTGCATTCCCTTTCGTGATCTTCATACTGCTCAGCCATTGGAATTCCCTTACGCTTCCCTCCTCTTCTTCCCAGTATCTTAATACGTGCACCAGCCTTCCCTCATGATCGATATCATTCACGAATTCTGCTTTCCCTGCTCTTCCTTTTTCCGGTATCTTTTCGTATTCTTCCGCTATACTTGGTATGCTCCCCTTTTTATAGCGGATCAGAAACTCCCACTTATATTCCCTTCACAGTTCCATGACCGGGTTTGACGCATACAGACTGTCTGCCAGCAGCAGAATCGGCAGCCGCGGAAATCTTTTCTTGATCCGCTCCGCCAGCCGAAAGAATGCTTTTGTTTCACAATCCTGTTTGATCTCTTCTGCACTCATGTTTTCCTGTCGTTTCCGGTCTTCCCCATTGTTTTCGATGAACTCGCTTCCTATGCTGGCTACCAGTTTTTCGCCGAAATAGATCTTTGCCTCCAGCACATCCCGGTGATACAGCGTGATCTCTTTATCCGTCCCTTTATTGCTGCACCGTTCCAAACAGTGTTCATTCAGTTTCCTCTGTCCGCAGTAAAGCTGTGTCCCATCTACGATGACCAGCCATTTCTTCTTATACCTTGCATCCTCAAAACTCGGTTTCCGGATCAGGTGGTATACCAGATCCTGCTTGATCTCTTCCAATTCCATTGGATCCAGTTTTTCCAGGAATTCATTCTCTGTTACATGGTGGGGGAGATATTCCCCGGCTTTTTCGCCCATGAACACAGACAGGTTTTTAGAGATCGTCTCATCATTAAACCGTTCCGTCATTTCCTGCATACTGTCAATCCCTGCAATCCCCTTATAATATAAGGTCCCCAGCATCATCCGATTGGAATATGTGATATAGCTGGGATGCCGGGGATCTTTTGTCTGGGAAAATTTCCAGAAGAGCTGGCTGTAAAATCTGTTTTGGATTTTATTCAGTTCTCCAATTGGATTTTTTTCAAGTTTCTTTTGTATTCTTCGTTCTTTTCTTCCCATTTCAACCTCACTGCGAAAAAGTTTTTTGTCATACTTCTATTTTCGCAGTGAATCCATGTGTTTTCAATAGGTTTTAGTGCGAATTATTTTTACCTGTCAGAACTGCCCAGAGCAGCAGCAAGATTACAGCCCCTTTTTTAGTAATACACATAGTGATTAATTTGGGAATATCCAAAAAATCAAGAAATTGAGAACGCACTTTTCTCAATTTTATGATGTTAGGCTAAGCCAGTGGTCCTCCTTCCTGTCCAATGACTAAGTTCTATATTATTTTGCTCCCATTCCTTCTTTATCTTATACATACGAGCATTTTTATCAACATATTCCATTCCCATATTGATCCCTGATTTATCTACAGTGATCGTTGCAATATTTATCTTAGCTGTGTCAAATACCTTTGAATCACGGATTATTCCTGCAATGGCTCCAAATGCTTTATCCAGATCATTTTCATCGATGAGTCCTTGTTCTGCAAGCTCATAGCACTGCACAGCTACACCATTTATATAGGAATAAAAGAATATTTCATAGCTTGTCTGAGTAATAGCTGCAAAAAATATATTCCTGCTGCTTTTTTCCGGAGTTATTTTTCTGATTTGATCATAAATAAGTGTCTCTGGTTTCATTCATCACACCTCCTGTTTCGGCTCATAAACTTTATAAGTCTTCTTACCTGTTGACTCATCGAGTATTCCTACCGTTATCTTTGTCGGATTATCATTCTCATCATATTCTCTCTTTACTGAAGTCAAAGAAGCCTCTACACCATCCTCTTTCATATCATCTATTTCTGCTTTTAGGCTACTGTAATCTTCGGTACTGATTTTGTCTTTAACTATGTCAAGGAGTTCTGTAGAATTCTCGCTATTATCAAACTCACATACTGTCTTTTTCCCATCAATCGTATATTCAGCACGAATTTGGGAAGGGCGAATGGAATCCCCATCATATTCAATATCTATATGCAGCGTAACCTCCTTTCCTTCCTGCAGCGCTTTGGAAATTTCATTTTCCATCTTCTTATAATCGCCTCGGTTGATTGTTCGCCTCATCGGTACAAGATTTTCAATCCCTTCAACACCACCAAGAATTCTGGCGACGATATGACCGCCATCGTCATCCTCCTGCCGTTCTTCTCCACCTGACTCCCTTTGGTCTTTCATATTTCGGGAACCATCTTCTGTATATTGAAGCTTTGCATCACAACTTATCGGCCTGCCTTTTTCATCGGTACGGTATGTACTCCCTTTCACTGTATACTCATCGTTCGGAAGCAGTTCTCCGTTCTTTTTATATGTCTGACCGTTATCGTCTGTTTCATATTTATTGCCATCAAGTTCATACTGTGAATTTGGTTCTCTTCTTTCAGAATAATCCGGTTCTTCCTGTGTCTCAAAACCGGTGGAGTCATATTCCGGATGATCAGGAGATTCCTCCGCAGCAACGACATTGTCAACATCGGTCTTCTCAAAGAAATCCCCTTCTTCAAATAATTTTCTGAATTTGGATTCTATTTCCTCAGGTGTCAATGAAGGTTTGGATTCATCACTTTTTGAAATTGATTCAAGCTTATCGTCGCCCATAATTTTGTCAAATTTCTCTAACGATTCTCTGCTGAATGACGGTTTATTTTCTGCTTTCGTTTCTGTAACATCAGACATTTTGCCCAATTCACCATGCCACATACCTTCACCTCTTTCATGTAACTTATTTCACAGGCTATTCATATTTTAAGTATCTTTTTTCATTTTAAGTCCTTTACATAAAATTCATCAAGCTCGCAAATAAATCTTTTGATTTCGCAGTACCGTCAAGTTCCGCCTTTTCTCTTGTCAATAAAGCAATAATTTTCCTCTGATCCTCTACTGTCAGTAATGTAATCGAAGGCTCCAACAGTTCCCGTATACAGTCATACCAACCTCCGATATTGCTCTCTCTGCTTTTAGCAAGTTCAAACGCAGTCTCTGAATTAAAGATGTAATAAGTCACCGTCCCTCTGAGTTTCTGAATTTCATCCATATCCTGCGCTTTTGTATAACTTACAAAGGCCGTCTTCGCTTCTGCTGGAATTGGTAATCGATAGATATCATCGATTAATCCTTTAACGTATTTATCATCCAACTCATTTCGCTTGTCTATTGGCAAAAGCAGATACTCAAGAGATTTCATCTTATTTGCTTCAATTCTCTTTTCAGCCTTATAGCTATATTTAGGCACATCCTTAAAGTTTGTATCAATATTGCACAGCACGGGTTCCAGCCAATTATTCTGGTAAACAGCCGCAACGAATGTCTTTAGCCGGGACAATTCAAGGATCTGATCATCGTTAAGACTTGCGGCTCTTCCTACAAGCTGTCTATCCTCCCAATCAGGAAGCCCTAGAATTATCTTGGTGTTTGTGTTTCTGATAACCGACATATCCATCAGGCCAGGAGCCTGATCAGCGATTATAAACCCTTCTCCATAGGTTCTCATTTCAGCTATGGAATTTGCCAGCATTTCCACCGATTTTCCAAGCATATTGGCACCTTCCGATGTTTGTTCTGTAGAAGTACGCTTTAATATATTATGTGCCTCCTCCAGCACTGTTACATGCTTAAGCGGTGCATTGCCTGCATCAGCGTTAGCCATACGATATTCCTGGAGCTTCATGACCAGGAGACCCATTATCAGGGATTTCGTCTCGCTTGATCCTGTTCTGCTCAGATCCACAATGACATTTTCATCAAATAATTTTTCCGCTGGCAGTTCGTCATTCGTAAATATCTGTCCATACAGACCATTTGTCAATGATTTAACCCTTGTACAAAGGGCTCCCTTATAATCCCCCTTACTATCAGCGGAATAGGCTGAAGCTTCCATTACTACATTTATCTGTTTTAAGACATCAATAAATGAAGGGTATAACGGAGTTCCCTGTGAATCTTTGTAACGGCACTCTGACGTTTCAAGGTTCCATCCTGCTGCAATATACGCCCTTTCAATGGAGTCTTTAAGCACAGCAGGCATTGCGGCATACATAGGCCAGCAAACATTAAAGATTTCAATCAGGCGATCAATATGTTCCAGTACATGAATGTCGTCAGGGAAACTAAAAGGATTGATTTTAAGAAGCGGCATCTTCTTATAATTTGTTCCATAAACCTTTACATTATCATAGCTTCCGAAACGGTCCTTATATTCTCCTTTTGCAGGCTCGATCACCATAAACTTTATTGTGTCATCCTGGCCCTTTACCTTATGGGAAATCAGCTTGTCCAGAATAGAATAAATCGTTGTTGACTTACCTTTACCTGTCGAACCCGTGATAAATGTGTGCATTGATAAGCTTTCAATATCCACAGATACCTTCTGCTTGTGATTCTTTTCTCCTTCCTCATGTCCCATATGATAGAGATTACCCAAAACAATACTATCATCAGTATTTGCAATTACATTCCGTCCAAACGGAGCCATGGGTATAACCGTAATACCTGATACTGATTTCTTTGGAAGTCCAATTTGAATTGCCAGTTCATCTCCGCTTACAATAGAAGCCGGAGTAACAATGATCCCATCCGCCTTGCTCTGTAAAAATCTCGGATGAACAAGCGAACCAATATACTTTCCTAATATCTCTGTTTCTTTTGCATCAGACCAGGAATTAATATGTGAGGCCTGGACACTGGAATTTTTACCTCGCATTAATGCATTATAATTGCTTGCTACCGTAAGCGCCGTATTTCTGTCATCTGCAATAACATACGCAGCACAATCAAAAGCGCCGAAGCTTTCACACTCATCCAGCCTTTCCAAATGCTTATCGATTTTATCCAGCAAAGACTTGACTGACCTGTTTTCATAAGTCAGCTGCAGACTCTTTCCGGCGGTCTTTGAGGATCCCGCTGTCTCGGTCACTGCCTTATTTCTCTGCTTTATTTCTGTTGTTGTATCTGTTTTTCCGGTGGTATCAGCCGTACTTCTATTCACACCGGCATTAAATCCAACATTTGCTGAAAGGATAAAGTTAATTCCAACACTTGTGCTAACGCCAAAGGAATTTCCTTTTGACTTCATTTTGCTTTGCGTCATTGCTATGCCTTTAGAAATGCCTTCAGAAATACCATCTGTACGAGCTTTTGATAACGACAAAGTATCGCTCTCATTTATTGTCACAGAGCTTTGGGCAAATGTAGAAAGCTGCGTGTGCAGCATTTCATAGCCTTGCTTTATTATCTGAATCTCACTGGTGTCAACCGGATCAGCCAGCATAACTATCGTGTATTTCTGTCCCTTTAAAGAATCCACCAGATTTTCAATTCCCTGAACATAGCCCTCTATGTCTTTTTCATCTTCATCCCGAAGCGCTACGATCCCAGATACCGAAGAATAAGAACTTCTTTTCCTTGTCAAAATGTTCTTTTTAAATGCTGACACTTCCTGCTTAGAGACCTCAGTCAACTCAGATCCAACAAGATTACCCGCCAGTGCGCCTTTAAATGCTGCAGCATCTGCCATTCTTCTTTTCACATCGTTTTCCTTCTGGCTTCTTGCATTTTTGGATATGATCCCAAAATAATAATCAATCGTAAATCCATTGCTTTTAATGATAGTTGCAATACTGCAATCAATAGAAGATGCCACATTCATAATCGTTGTAAGCTTATTTAGAAAATTCTCCTCTTTGTTTATCACAAGCTTGGTAAGTTTATAGAATTTTCCGCATTCTGTAATATCAATATCGATATCTTCTTCAGAAGGCGGCAGAATTTCATAGGTCTCCAGCCTTCCAAGATAATCTTTCGTAATAATTGATGCCGCATTATTCAATGCATCATTTAAAGCGCTGTTTAACTTATTCTGTGTTACTTCTAATTCATTCGGCATGTGGCAGCCCCCATTTCTTTCATTTTATCTTATCCAGTTCAGACTGTAAGAGAACAGCATATGCTTTGTAATCTGCTATCTCTTTCTCCTTATTTGTGCATTGGTCTGATAAAGTTTCAAATTCTGAAATAATGTTTGTCAAAAGGCTTTCTTCAACCTTTTGACCAGTTGTGCTCATTTTCTTCTTAAAGTCAGCTACCCTGGTCTCTAATTGATTACAAAGTTCATCATAAATTCGTGAAATAGCTCTTGATAATGCTGTTGAAAGTTCTGTCTTTTCTCTGGCTGAAACAAGTTCGCCATTAAATTTCCCTGCGATGCCATTCATTGCGTCCGATATATCCATCTCAAATACCGGGAAAGTGATAGTGCTGACGGTTTCTTCTATCATAATCCGAAACAGCGATGAATCATATTCAGCGTCACCCATATCAAAATTATCAACAACAACGTTTAATAATTTTCTCTTTATTTCTTTTATCTGAACTGCCTCGCTGAAGACCTCCTCCACCTGGTTGCAGGCATCAATGGAATACTTACGCAGATTTTCAATCGCATCTGCCGCTATGCAGTAAGAATAATGCTCTTCATATGTATAATGCTCAAGATGACTTGATCCCCATGTCCACGGCTTATACCATTTAGAATCAGACACTGGATAACTATCATGAATCACTTTGGTGCCTGTCCTGTCCTTTATGCTCAGATAATCTTTGCCTGTATCACGAAGCTCTCTGATTCCGGCAGCTTTCTCAGATTCCAATTTTGCAGTAAGCTCACCAAATACATGAGCGATATCTGCCTTTATACTTCCCATCTGCCTTTCTATTGCTTTCTTCTGTTCTTCTAGCTGCTCCCGATCATTGCTTTCAAGAATCTGAACCTTTTTTTGAGTTTTCTCCAGATATGTAAGCAAAATTCCTTTCAGTTCTTCCTGTGCAGTAGGAATAAAACTTTTTGCCTTCTGAGCAAGGATATTTTCCTTTTCAGCCACTACATCACTAAAAAGGCTCTTAACTTCATCAAAATTACCAAGAAGTTTAAGATCTGAATCCATATCATCAGAAAACTGCTTTAAGGCAGCGTATACGTTAAGTTCTTCAGAAGAGAAATCTGCAGTTGGCTTCCCAATCATATTGTATGCAAGAGAAGATACCATAATCGGATCCGCACACTGCTTTATAACCTCTATCAGCTCAGGAGAACTTCCTCTTGCCTGAAGATCTGATACAAACTCCTCAACCTTGCTCTTTGCGCGTCTTTTTAATTTTTTACGAATGATTTTGCAGGCTTTCGGGATATTATCTGCTGTATTTTCATCTTCTCCGAAAATATCATCTTCATCCTGTACCCTCAAAATATCTCGAATTCCAGAGTCATACTTGCTGGCAATAAGCACCAGTTTTTTGACACCTTTTTGTGGCAGTTGACTCGAAAGTAAGATCCAGTCGCTCTTATCGAGAAAACTTCCGGACTGGCTCAGGAAAAATACTACATCGCATACTTCCATAAATTCCTTTGTCCTGATAGTTCTTGACGCAATGGGATCATTAAGACCCGGTGTATCTACTATAGACAAGCCTTTAAACTCCTCTTTATTGAGATATAACGTAACCGCCTTAACAATAGGCGTATACTTGCCATCCTCACCTACATAATCATTTAAACTCACAATCAGATCGTTATACGATCTGAATTCAATCTGATCAGATCCCTTCGTCAGATAGGAAAGAGGCTCCACTCCATTTCTTCTCACCATGTCTACTATCTCACGGGCTGAGGTATATATTTCATCTTCCAGATCTACCGCCGCATTCTCTTCAAGGATCTCCCATTCCTCTGGCGAATAGTATTCAATCTGAATAATATTCCTGTCAGAGTATTCCATTTTTGTAAGGGTGGCCGTTTTAGGAGTTGACGCCTTCGGCAAAATTTCCTGTCCATTGAACAGTAATGTGTTCAGAAAAGATGATTTTCCTGCTTTAACCTGGCCTACAACACCGATATTAAGCTTTCGATTTTCACGGTAAAAGTCTTCCGTTTTCAGCTTGAAATTATCAGCCAGCTTTTTCAAACCTTTCATATCTCTTTCTTCCGCATGTCCGGAAAGATTGTCAATGATTTTGTCCACGCCTGTAATAAAACCCTGTAATTCCTGATCATTATCCTTAAAAATTTCCATTGATCATTATGCCTCCTTCCTGAATTATGCTTTACCTTCCACTTGCCTCAATACATTTGTCAGTATCTTTCTCTTGTGCCATTTGCAAAATTTTTCGTACTCATCAAAATAGGACACCACATATATATTTAAATATGTGTCTGACTCACCTTCGACCTCGCTGTTTTTCTCGTCCTTCACAAAAAAGAGCATTCCGTTGCAAGGAGCTATTATATCTGTAGCTTTTGTGTCCCCTTCTTTTTTATACGATATAAGTGTATCGCCTCTTTTTACTACGCTTCCCTCCTGGAGATGCGATGCGACAATAGTGGGACACTTATCTATTGTCGCATTTTCAGTACTCACGGATTCGAATGCTTGCCTTAGCTTCTCATACAAACTATCTGTCACTGAAGCTGACTGCTTGAATCTATATACCGTCTTCTTAGTACATAGTTCTCCACAATGTTGTCTCTGTTTTATAATCCATTCATCCGGAATATAATCCTTGAATTTATCACTCCATCTGTTTTTTAATGACACAGGCAAATTCAAAGTCAGCAGCGTATCCCAATTCTGCAGGAGTTTTGCTTTAGCCACAGCTGCAAGGACATAAATCTCTTCATTATCGCATCCCATCATCCTCGCCACATCTGCCGCCACCTCCAACATGGTTTCAGATACCCTGCCTGAAACATTCGCCAGAACAAATACTTCTGCCAAATACAGATATTTGTATGATGACAGATCCCGGATAGCATTTGATAACTTGTCCTTATCGAACTCCAGTCCAAGTATGTGTATGTTCTCTGCTGAGGTTTCGAACCCAATACCTATTGATAATCTGCACAGATATAAAAGTCTGTCATAAAGATCCTTTTCTTCTGACAAAACAATATATGCCAGGCTGCCGACAAACTGACTTTTTAACTCTTCATCTGCATCGTATAACGATTCTATTTTAACCGGAGACATTTTTGCCAATTCTGTTATTTCAGAAAAATCTTTTTTCTTTTCATCTTCCGTTTTGGGTTTCATTTTCTCAATCTCATGATGGAGCATGTCAATGTGATCTTCTATTTTTCGGAGTTCCACCTGTAATTCTGTTAGTGTCATACCGGTCTCCCCTCCTTTATCCAGGCCTTTATTGAGTCCTTATTATCCGATTCGTGCGCAATAACTCCGTAATTTGTATTATTATCTCGAAATTGAAACAATACTCCATCAACCGGCGCTGTTATCTCATTTGTTGATCCCTCCGCATAGCGAGTGAAAGCGTTCCCTCTTCCCGTCTTTTCCTTTCTCCATGTGGCAATAACATCACCCGCATTCACTCTTTGCTTCTGCTTAGCTTTCCATTTAAAGCTATACCCTTCGATGTCAGGCATTTCCACCGCAACATTTCTCAAGATCTTCATGCCTTGATCTCTTATCCATTTAGGAATATAATAACTAAATGTCTTTGCAACATCCTGGATAGTCAGAATCTCTTCCTGCGTCAGCATTCTCATGCTCTGACACAAAGCTGTCCGGGCAACCAATGCCAGCGTTCTGATCCGTTCTTTTTGAATTCCTAATATAACAGCTATGTCTGCAATGTATTCCTGGATTTCCCGGTTTGCAGTTCCTGCAATATTGGCGGTTATCATAGCATCTACGATAAATCCCTCTCTGTATTTACCTGGAATTTCATCTGCCAGCTCATCATAAAACGTGGCTCCTGATCTAAGTGTATTCTTGTATAAGTCACTGAAGGACCAGGCTATTGAAGCCTGACCTTTCAGCCATTGAAGATATACCATCCGGTTTATTTTTGCCTCCAGTTCTGAATCTAATCTTGTAATATTCAGAAGCAGCTCCAGATAAATCCTGCACACTCTCTCATCTTCCAGCCTTTTCAATGGATGTGTGCCAAAAGGGATTTGTTTTGATAAGATTTCAATCCATCTGTAATCGATTGCCACGTCCTGATCTTTGTTCCGCATTTCCTCAATATCTGAATTTAAAGTTTTTATATTTGCGCTTATATCCTTTACATGTTTTTCCAAATCACGAACATCTTTCTGCAGATCAAGCAATGTTTTCAAAATTCATCTTTCCCCTCATTTTATTCTTCGCAGCAAAATCCTTCATCTCTCTACTCTAAAAGTCTGGTAAGCGAACCTATACACTGATTATTTTGGATTTTTACGCCGTCCGTTTCAGAAGAAATACCTGAAATAATTGCTTCTGTATATCTTCCATTGTTTATACATTCGCAATCTATAAACTGATTGTCACAGATAGCAACTTCTACTTTTTTAGACTTATCCAGGAAGTCGAATAACAGACCCCCATTATACGAACCAGAAAGGCAAATCAGTACTCCGGAGACTCCATAAAAGGGTTGCCGCTCTTTTGCCTTAATATAGCACTTCCGTACTTTATTGCCATTAAATTCAAATTTTACAGTATTATTCAAACATGCTGTTCCAAATACTCCGCCTCTTCTATCTCCATTACAAGTAAAACCACAATTTTCAAACCTGCAACCGTTTATTTGAATTGAATTCACCCCATCAAAAAAAGCTACACGATTTTCAAAATCCAAAAATTCACAATTCTCAATCTGCAGTTTCCCTATCGACTTGAATCGTATTGATCCATTATTAGCCGGCATCAGTTTACAGTTTGATATAGTGACGCATTCACATCCATCAAAGTTACAGCCTGCATCAACGTAAAGAACCAAATTATCATATGTGATTTTCTCTGCTTTGTGTACGCCTGAAAGGGTAAGCTGCAGTGTCTCTCCCTTCGGGGCGGAATAATACTTCTCATGCTGGGTATCCAAGATGGCTCCTGCATAATAGTTCTTGATGTATGGTGCAAAATTTACCTGCTGCAGATCATCTGTCAGGAGTTCTTTCGCCTGGTCATAATAAGCCGAATCCTGCTGCAGCACAGATTTTGCCACCAGTGAAACACCTCTGAGTTCATCTTTAGAAATTCCTGTGAGCTCTATCAATTCTGCCAGGTATTCGTAAGTGTCGGCAGAATAATCTCCCATTGATATCAGAAGGATACCTTCCAACGCAAAATAATATTTTATCCTGCTGTCCTTCATATAGCCGACAAACTCCCTGATATCAACATCGGAAATATCCAGAGCCTTCCGCATATATTCTTCAACCGGTTCATCAGCCCCAAGACCTTTAAGAAGTCTCTTCAGATAAAGTATCTGCATATCAGAAGGAGTATTTTCGTATTGCAGCACTGTGCAAAGTACTTTCAGATAAAGCGTCTTTCTATATTCATCTAATTCAGCGAGTTCAGGATTTCTTATAGCATACATTTCTGCCTTCATTTCTTTCATCGCATTTCTTATGCCCGCTATGTTCTTATTCAAATTTTTCTCTTCCAAGTAAACATCTCCTATCCTCTTGCTATCAGAGCTGCATATTCCTTCGTATTCTTGTACACATCATTAATATGAATTTCTTCCGGAGCCACGCGGCAGTTTTCCATGATAATATGAACCATCTCGTTTTTATATTCACTTCCACCGGCACTCTTATTGATTACCGGTTCAATGCCTTCGAACATGTCTTGAAGCATTTCTACAATGGAATCATCTGTCTGAATGCCATGTTCTTTCTTATATTCCTCAATCAGCTGCAGAGGATTCTGCACTTTTTCCTGAAGAAGATCTATTTCAGAAGGCTCAGGCATAGAGATGCCGACAATATCAGAGATAAATTTAATTTCTGTAAAGAACTCATCCTGCAGTTCCTTTAGTTTTTTCCTGATTTCCTTAAGATCATAAACTTTCTTCTGAGAGTCCTTAACCATCGCCTGAAGCGGTTCAAGTATTTCTCCGTCAATGTCTTCCGCTGCCAATTTGGTTATGGATGTATTAAGTCTGGTAAGCTTTCGGCTTTCCTCATCGATTTCGTCCTCATAAAATTCCTTGCATCTGACAAATATCTTCTTAAAATTACGTGCAAAATTAGATTCATATATCTGACTATTCCAGTCTGAAATCTGCTGACGTATTTTATCCATGCTTTGTTCTACAAATGCTTTGAGATTATCATCGGTGATCTGATCCAATCTGCTGGTAAATGCATATGCATCTACATATCTAACGCCCTTTATATCAAGCGTTGCTTTAATCTTTTCGATGATATTTTTAAGATCTGTAAGGTTTTTCTTATCAGACTTATTTACAATAATCAGTTTAGGGATGTCTTGGTGCAAAGTCTTTATAAATTTGATATCCTCCTCGGTAATGGTTCCCGCATCAGCCTGAACAAACCAAAGGATATAGTTGCTGGAATTAAGCTGTCCTCTGGCAATCTGCTCATCGGTTTTGGCTGAATACTTTTCCGAATCTGGTTTCGAATATCCCGGTGTATCTAAAAAAGCAATATTTTCGTACTTATGCAGCGGCGTTGAGAAAAAGATGTTGTCCAGAACATGGCCTAGCGTAACTGCATCCGTTATCCTCTCATCATCATCGTCTTCCACCTCGCCAAAACCATGTGCAATTTTCTTAATATCTCTTGGCCGCATCTGGACCTTTGCATCAAAAACATTTATGCCCATCACCTCATGTTTTTCGCCCTTTACTATATAGGTCGGCACAGAAGTTGATGGATCAATATCCGCTGGGAGTACAGACTTTCCCATTAGAGCATTAAGAAAGCTTGACTTTCCGCTGGAAAAACCGCCTCCAAGAGCGATGATATTTTTTCCTATAAGTTTGTCATACAGGATAAAGTCTCTGAATTTCTCATATTCAGCTTTAAAATCTGTATACAACTCATAAAAGTCTTCCGGCGCATTTTCTTTTAACGTATCCGGAATTTTTTTGTTAATTATTTTATCTATCTTTGACAGATCTACCCTGAATTGAGTTCCTATGGAATTTTGCCTGATAATATTGCAAAGCAAATCAAAATTGCCTTTTAACTTATCATATACGTCTTCATCGTAAGCCATTTTTGATTTCCCCTATCCTCTCAAGATCATTTTTAATGTCTATGACAAGATTCTCCTTACGCACTTTTTCATCATTCATCCTGCTGCGTACATCGGCCATAGCCTGCTCCAATACTTCTTTCTGATTTTTGAGTTCATCAGAAATAGAGGTATTGATTAATCCGATTTGTTTTGTAATGGTCTGTTCTATACCATTATCCACCTGTGTCAGAACCTGCGGATATACTTCCATCTGCAGCTTCCTCCGGATTTCCTGCTTAGCTTCCTCCCGCTTCTTATCGCTATGCAGTTTTATGAAAATACCGGCAATCACTCCTATTATGGGTGTACCCAAAAGAAGGCCGGCTACAACGGCTACTATTGGGGATATTATACCCTTTCCAAGTTTGTCAGCATCGAATGTAAACGAAATCTGAATATCACCCAATGACTCATTGCTGAGGACTTTTGAAACACGCTTCAAGTACTTCTCTACCTTTGGAATAAACCGCTTCTTAACACTTACAGTGACCGCATTTCTTACTACAGTATTAAGCTTCTCCTTGATATCCTGTCCGTTTAACGCCATGACCACGAAGGTTGTCTCTTCACCTTCCAGCGCCTGCCGGACATCATTTTTTATTTCCTCTACACATTCGCTTACCTCAAGCTCAAAATCCTCCTGTTCGTTTGAAAATTTTGATTCCAGAGTTGACATCTGCTTATGTAGCTTTTCTTCTTGTTCATTAAGTTCTGATTCTGATAGCTGACTGCTATTCAATGTAGTTATAAGATAGCTTTCTGTATTCTCTACAACAGGCAGCGCCAATTTTCTATACTTTGAAGCAAGGATTTCCTGGGATTGTTTCTGAATTTCCACAAGAAATTCTTCCAGTTCTTCTGCATCTCCAGTGAAACTGCTGGTCCGGCAATACTTTACCTCTCTGTCTCCAATAAAGCGTTTAAGGCTTTCTTTCATTTTTTCAAATGTCAATTCAAAATCATCATTTTTCTTATCATATTTGGTAATCACAATACACAATGGCATATCATAAAGACATAACTCCTTTAATATATTGCCAACGCTGCTTCTTACGATCAGGTCGTCTGCCGGAAATGCAACTATATAAGCCAAGCTTTGTGGCAGATAATTGTCAATCGCCTTATTATGTACTTCAAAACCGGATTCAAATCCAGGCATATCAACTAACATTACATCCGGAATCTTTTTAAGGAAACTATTGCGAAGCTGTAGTATGGTTTTTCGCACCGTGGTTGCATCGGCCTTAAATTCTCTGTACTCATCCACTGATATAAACTTATAAGCCCCATCATTTCGAACAATAGTAATTTTATCTTCAATATCTGCATATACAATTTCTGTCGGCACAGCCGTTTCAGGAGTAATATCTTCTTTTAACAATTTATTGCTATAACCCAGGATGGTATTCACTAAAGCGCTTTTTCCGGAACTGAATTTACCAATGATTGGTGTGCACACCTTTGCTCTATTCATTTCGTCCTGAAGGTTTTCAATCGGTTCCGTGCTGATTCCATAAGCAGCATTTATTCTTTTGAGTTCATCAAGTGCAGACATTACTTTTTCCACGTTTTACATCTCCTCTTATTTTTATGTATTTTCATGTATCCATCCATTGACTTCTGGTCCTCCTACATTCAACTTTTGAAAATACATTATACAACAATATTATTGTAAGCGATTATTCGCCGATTATCAATGTTTTACTGCATTTATCAACAACTATCACATATAATTTTCGTTTTTATTTGTATAATCTGCACATCGATTCTACTTCATCTTTTATTTCTTCGACAAATTCAGGAGGATATATTGCCTTTACCCTATTTCCTTGTGACAATAGGAACATATTAACTCCAGTGCCAAAGGTCTCTGCTTCTATCACCGCAGTGTTTCCATTCTTGTTAATTACTCTAGCGGTAGGAATCTTATCTAAAATTGCCTGAACGGATGCTCCAGTATACTCAAACCTTATCTTTCTGTATTCGCCAGGAAACATAAACTGAATTTTGCTGCGTAACTCCCCTTCGTCAAAATCATGTTCCTTATTAAGGACAAAATGTTTTCTGTGCTCCACAACATTTACGATCCTGTCAACACGATAATATAAAGGTTTCCAATCATCTTCATCACACCGATAGGCAATCAAATAAAAGTAATACTCAGAAAACATAACGGCCACAGGCATCAAACGTCTTTCAACCATATCTCTGGAAGTTTTATAATATGTCACAGTTATTTCGATATGCTTATGTATGCAGCACGTCAGCTGCCACAAATTGTCGATAACGCTTTTGCAATCATGATTTACTTCATTATAGTGATACATTTCCTTCATAATAATTTTTTCCAGTATGTTGCGGTCATTAAAAGAAGTAAAATTTTTAAGCTTGGCAATAATATCTAATATTTCCATTTTGCGAAAAGCTCGGCAGCCAATCATCATTTTAATTATAGCAAGCAGTTCTTTACTCAAGAGGAAATTATCAAACTCTAAATGATATGTCTTAGAGTTTGACGTATATTTTAATTCAGTATTTCCTACTAGTTCTCTATTTTCACATAAAAAATTCTTAATTTCCCCCAAATCTCTGGAAATGCTTTTTCCAGAGACACCATATTCTTCTGCCAAATGCTTCACTGATATGTTTTCACCCTTCATTGCCCGAAAAAAGATTTCTAGCATTCTATTCTTTTTAGTTCCAGTACTACTCATACGTTTTAGCTCCTTTCGCTATTTTTGCTTATTATAATATAGCATATAGACAAACGTATGTCCCACTTAAAATAGGGCAGGTATTTTCTGCCTGCCCTTCGTCATTATTCAACTTATCCAATCAGCCGAAAATCCCGCAAAAAACACCTTTAATCGCACCAACTGCTCCGCCAATTACGCCTCCCACAATTTTGCCAGGTATTCCCAGGATTTCTCCACCGATTTCACAACCTGCTGAGGCTCCATCTGATAAACAGTCCCATACCGTGTCACAAAACCCAGTTCTGGTACCGCCACGATAATCCTCTTCTTTATCATCATATAGCCAATTGTCTTTATCATCATTGATGTTGTCAGCAAGCGCCAACCTCTTGTCCTTCGGTATAGACTTGACAATGTAATATAGAAGCTTAGTCAGATTATACGGTTTCCTCTGCTCTCCGCCTTCCTCTTTATATCCCGCACAGTAGCAGATTGGCTTGATATCCAATCCTGTCCCTTCTTTAATTCGCTTTTGTACAGAATCAGCTTTTTTCTTTAAAAAGTCTTTCAGAACCTTATCAGGCTCATTCTTTTCACTATCCCAATGATTACCCTTCATAGCAATATCTGACTGATTCAATGCTATTAAAATACGTGTTTTTGCCGCTTCTTCCCCCAAACATGGAATTAAAACCTTGTTGATCAAATCATAAGAGGTTCCAAGATCCTTCGAAGAGGCATCAAGAATAACCACTACCATATCAATCAAAGGATTTAGGTCCTCTCCGAGTTCATTCAGTTTTCTTATAATGTCTCTCGTGATGCGTTCATCATTTTCAACACCATCCCCCAAGCCCGGAGTATCCCAGATTGTCAGATTATCAAGTTCATACTTTGCGATGCAATCCGTCTCAGGATCGACACCGACACCAACTTTAGCTACCTCCATGTTAAACAATGCATTAATCGTGGAACTTTTGCCGCTTCCGGTAGCGCCAGTAAGCATTATATTAACTTTTCTTCCTCTAATTTTAAGCAATCTGGACAGTCTTTTTGTTTTATCTGCCTCCGGCATATCAGCCTTCATTATTTCCTCTTCCAACAAGTCATAGATGCTTACACGCTCATCTTTTCTTGTATGTGACTTTTCTTTTTCATTTACTGCTTCAGAGTCTACAGCATCATTTTTATGTGTATCTTCACCACAAACAGACTTAGCAGCACTTTCTTCAACTATTTTCTTTAAATCATCTTCAGAAATAACAGGTATTTCTATATTTTTAACTGTCATACTTTCATCCTCCTTAGGGTAATATTGCCATGTCGTGCAGGTACCTTGTATCTATAAAATAACAACCCTTATGGACAAATATATGTCTTTGTAAAAATATTTTCTATCACTCAAATCTCTTCATCTGATCAATCTGTTTTTCCATTCCACTGTCTGCAAAAAAAGACCTGCAGACATCCGATATCACATCAGACACCTACAGGCCTATCTTCCCTAAACTTTATTCACTTATACCATGCTGCAATATGACAGCACAATTATCTGTTTCTTAGTATAACTTCGCCCCTGCCGGAATCTTATCATCCACAATCAGCACATTCAGTCCTTCTCTTCCTTCCACAATGTGTGTGGCTGAAATGATCATACCGCAGGAATCGATTCCCATCATCTTTCTTGGCGGCAGATTTACGATAGCAATCAGTGTCTTTCCTACCAGCTCTTCCGGCTCATAGTAATCATGAATACCGCTTAGGATCACACGGTCTTCTCCGCTTCCGTCATCCAGTACGAATTTCAGAAGCTTTTTGCTCTTAGGTACTGCTTCACACTCTTTTACTTTTACGGCACGGAAGTCAGACTTGCTGAAGGTGTCAAAGTCAACCATATCTTCAAATAATGGTTCTACCTCTACCTTAGAGAAATCAATGGTTTCTTTCACTTCTTCGATGACTTTTTCAACTGTTTTTGTCTCAGTTGTTTTCTCAGACTGTGCCGCATTGTTTGCCTCATTCTTTGCTGCACCCTGAGATTTCATTGTCGGGAACAGCAGAACATCACGGATGGCTGCGCTGTTTGTCAACAGCATGCACATTCTGTCGATACCGAATCCGATGCCGCCTGTAGGAGGCATACCGATTTCCAGTGCGTGAAGGAAGTCTTCGTCTGTAGTATTTGCTTCTTCGTCACCCTGAGCCAGCAGCTCTTCCTGAGCTTTGAATCTTTCTCTCTGGTCAATAGGGTCGTTGAGCTCTGAGTAGGCATTTGCCATTTCCCAGCCGTTCATAAAGAACTCGAAACGCTCTACATACTCCGGATTCTCTGGTTTCTTTTTCGTAAGAGGAGAGATTTCAATGGGATGGTCCATAACAAAAGTAGGCTGGATCAAATGCTCCTCAGCGAACTCTTCGAAGAACAGAGAAAGAATATCTCCCTTCTTATGGCGTTCTTCAAACTCTACATGGTGTTCTTTTGCTACAGCTCTGGCTTCTTTCAGGGTATGGATCTCGTTAAAGTCTACACCTGCATATTTCTTAACTGCGTCTACCATGGTAATGCGCTCAAAAGGTTTACCCAGATCCATCTCAATGCCGTTATAAACAATCTTTGTAGTTCCCAGAACTTCCTGGGCCACATGACGGTACAGATTCTCTGTAAGGTCCATCATGCCGTGATAGTCGGTATATGCCTGATAAAGCTCCATAAGAGTGAACTCTGGATTATGTCTGGTGTCCAGACCTTCGTTACGGAACACTCTTCCGATTTCGTAAACCTTTTCCAGTCCGCCTACGATCAGTCTCTTTAAATACAGTTCCAGAGAAATACGCAGCTTAAAGTCCTCGTCAAGAGCATTGAAATGAGTCTCAAAAGGACGGGCGGCAGCCCCACCTGCGTTGGCAACCAGCATAGGTGTCTCTACTTCCATGAAGCCCTGTCCGTTTAAGTAGTTCCGGATGCTTGCCAGAATCTTAGAACGTTTGATAAAAGTATCCTTTACATCTTCGTTCATGATCAGATCCACGTATCTCTGACGGTAACGCAGATCTGTATTTGTCAGACCATGGAACTTCTCAGGAAGAGGATTCAGGCTCTTGGAGAGCAGTGTCACTTCAGTAGCATGAATAGAAATCTCCCCTGTTTTGGTCTTAAACACTTCGCCTTTGATTCCTATGATATCGCCGATATCCAGTTTCTTGAAATCTTTATATGATTCCTCTCCAATATTGTCTCTTGCCACATAGGCCTGCATAGAGCCCTGGAGATCCTGGATGCTGCAGAAAGAGGCTTTTCCCATAACACGTTTGGACATCATACGCCCTGCCAGGGTAACCTCTTTTCCTTCGAACTCATCGAAAGCATTTTTAATTTCCATGCTGTGGTTTGTCACATCATATTTTGTGATCTGGAAAGGATTCTTTCCGTTTGCCTGTAAATCGGCTAATTTTTCACGGCGGACCTGCAATAAATGGTTTAAGTCCTGCTCCTGGGCTTTCTTCTGTTCTGCCACTTCGTACACTCTCCTTCTATATAGAATTATATATTTCTTTCAATTTCCAGAACTTTGTATTCCATAACTCCTGAAGGCATCTCTACGGAAACGGTATCCCCCTTCTTCGCTCCGATCAGAGCCTTTCCAACAGGAGATTCATTGGAGATCTTACCTTCCAGACTGTTTGCTTCTGTAGAACCTACAATCCTGAATTCCATCTCCTCATCAAATTCTACATCGTATACTTTGATCTTACATCCAACGCTGACCTTGTCCAGATCAACCTCGTCTTCTACTACTACCTCTGCGTTTTTCAGGATTTTCTCAATTTCTTCAATCCTGGCTTCTATGTCTCTCTGCTCATCTTTTGCAGCATCGTATTCTGCGTTCTCAGATAAATCTCCCTGCTCTCTGGCCTCTTTGATCTTATCTGCTACTTCTTTTCTTTTGTTTACCTTCAGATCATGAAGTTCATCTTCCAGTTTTGTCAATCCCGCATAGGTAAGCAATGTTTTCTTTTCTTCCATTTTTTGTACACCCTTTCTTATATTCTGATATATGGACTTTTGCCCCTATAAACGCTTCTTAACAGTCATAATATTATAAATAATACCCTGATATATGTCAAGTAATAATGTTCGATTTTTACTACATTGTCTGTATCAGCTCTTCCAGTTCTTCCCAGCTCTCCACCTCGTTGACCTTTCTCCGCACAGCCGCTGAATGGGGCATTCCGGAAGTATACCAGGCAATATGTTTGCGCATTTCCCGGATTCCTGTATAGGCCCCTTTGTATTCCAGCTGGAGTCTTCCGTGGCGAAGCATCATTTCTTTGATTTCTTCTTTGTCCGGCGGCGGCAGAAGCTCACCTGTCTCCTGATAATGAAGTATCCTGGAAAAAAGCCAGGGATTTCCCTGGACGCCCCGTCCTATCATAATGCCGTCACAGCCTGTTTCCCTTACTATGGCCTCTGCTTTTTCAGGGGAATCTATGTCTCCATTTCCAATGACCGGAATAGAAACTGCCTCTTTTACCTGCCGGATAATATCCCAGTCTGCCTGTCCGGAATAATACTGTTCCCTGGTCCTTCCGTGGACGGCTATGGCTGCAGCTCCTGCATCCTCTGCGATTTTTGCAATTTCCACTGCATTTACACTGTCTTCCGTAAATCCCTTTCGGATTTTCACTGTTAAAGGCTTCTCAATGGCCCTTGAAACCTTATATATGATTTCATGAACCAGGGCAGGATTTTTCATCAGTGCAGAGCCTTCTCCGTTATTTACCACCTTTGGGACCGGACATCCCATATTTATATCCAGAATATCAAAATTTCTCTCTTCTATCTGTCTGGCAATCTCTGCCATAAGGTCCGGCTCTGAACCAAAAAGCTGGAGAGACACCGGTCTCTCCCTCTCATCGATCTGCATAAGGCTTTCTGTATTTTTATTTTTATAATATATGGCCTTGGCGCTTACCATTTCTGTACAGATCAGCCCTGCTCCCTGCTCTTTGCACAGGAGGCGGAAGGGGAGGTCCGTTACACCTGCCATAGGCGCCAGCACCAGATTGTTTTCCAGTGTTACGTTTCCGATTTTAAGCTTCATTCCTGATCTCTGCCTCTTTGTTTTTTTCGTATATGATCCGAAGGCCCTCTAAAGTCAGCCGCTGGTCATAGATATCGATGGCCTCAGTCTCCCTGGCCAGTACCTTTCCCAGTCCTCCGGTAGCCACTACCTTGAGATTTTCCAGACCGGATTCTTCCTTCACTTTCTTTACAATATACTCTACCTGTCCGATATAGCCGTACACCAGCCCGGCCTGCATACTGGTTATGGTGTCTTTTGCCAGTATGGATTCCGGCTTTTCTATGGCAAATTTCGGAAGTTTAGCCGCCTGCTGCCACAGGGCTTTAGCGCTGATCTCCAGCCCTGGAGATGTAATCTCCGCTACAAATTCTCCTTCTTCATTTACCAGGTCGTAGGTAGTAGCTGTACCAAAATCAGCAATCAGCACCGGCCCTCCATAAATCTCATAGGCGGCTGCCGCATCCACGATCCGGTCCGCTCCCAGAGATCTGGGATTTGCTGTCTTAATGACAATTCCCGTAAAACTATCTGCCTTTACAAGATAAGGCTTTATATGGAAGTATTTTATGATGCTGCTGGTAAGAGAATGCATAACATCAGGCACAACTGAGCTGATAATGGCAGCGTCCACCCCTTCCTTATTGATTCCCCGGTATTCCAGCATATTACAGATAAAAATCCCGTATTCATCAGAGGTCCGGCTGTAGCCTGTAGTCATCCGAAAAGTTCCCTTTAATTCTTTCTCCTCAAAAACTCCCAGTGTTATATGCGTATTTCCAACATCTATAACCAGCAGCATGTCCTATTCCTCCAGCCCTTCCCCCAGGAAGAACACCCGGTAATATAATTCCAGAGACTCCAGAAGCTCTCTTTTGGTCTTTCGAAGTTCTTTGATCCTCAGCACACTGCCGATATCGTCAAACATAGCGTCAGCTTCCAGGGCTTCCACCTGAAACTGAAGATTTCCCTCTTCATCAAACTCCAGAGTAAGGATTCCACCGATTTCCTCTGTGTACATAACGCACATGATCTGCAGCTCATCCTTTATCTGCTGAGGCAGGGCAGAAAAATCTTCATTAAAATAATATTTCTGTTCATAGGCGCTGGCGCCGCATAAAACTACTTTATCTTTATACATTTTCACATTCCTTTTCTCTTTATACATAGCTGTACAGTCCCCGGACGGAAACCTCACCTGACAGGATTTCTCTCAGATTTCCATGACTGTCTTCCACCAAAAGCTCGCCCCTGTCATTGATTCCCCTGGCAGTTCCCTGCCATTGGCTGTTTTTCTCCAGGATTCGTACCTGCTGGTCTTTGTTCAGAAGAAGGCTTTCATAGTCTTCTTTCATTAGGGAAAGGTCTTTGGTTCTGAGAAATTTTTTATAATTTTCTTCAAAGCACTCCATAATCCTGGCGATTCCTTCAATTCTGTCTGCTTCTTCTCCTATTTCCAGAGCCAGGGAAGTAGCCTTGTCCCCAAGCTCTGGGGGGAATTTTTTCTGATTTACATTAATCCCCACTCCGATCACGATATACTCTGGATTCTGGCCCTTTAGCTTCATTTCTGTGAGAATACCGCAGATTTTTTTTCCGGAATACACCAGGTCATTGGGCCACTTGATACCTGCCCTTTTTCCTGTAAGCTGCTCCACACCCTGGGCCACAGACAATCCCATGACCAAAGTGAGCTGGGAAGCAGATAACGGCTGAATCTCAGGTTTCCACAGAAGAAGGCTCATATAAATATTCTCTCCCGGAGGAGAGGTCCATACTCTCCCCTGGCGGCCTTTTCCGGCAGTCTGTTTTTCCGCCACAAAAAGGGCGCCATCTGGATTTTTGATTCCTTTTTCCATCCAGATACGGCTCCCTGCATAGTCTTTTGCCCAATTATTGGTGGAATCTATCTCTTCTTTCCACAGAACCTGCCGGGCAATCTTTTCAGTTCTGAGACATTCCTGAAACCGCCCGGCAGGGAAATACTGTTGGTTATTATCTTTGCACATTAAATTTCTGCTCCCAGAGTAGCGGCCATCACAGCTTTAATGGTATGCATCCGGTTTTCCGCCTCGTCAAAGACTACAGACTGAGGAGATTCGAAGACTTCATCTGTAACTTCCATCTCTGTAATGCCGTATTTTTCTCCCATTTCCTTTCCGATTTCTGTATTCAGGTCATGGAAAGAGGGCAGACAGTGAAGAAAGATTGCCTGGCTTCCTGCATTTTCCATTACTTCTTTTGTTACTTTGTAAGGAGACAGCTCCCGGATTCTTTCTTCCCATACTTCGTCAGGTTCACCCATGGATACCCATACATCTGTGCAGATCACATCGGCTCCCTTTGTACCTTCCTTTACGTCTTCTGTAAGGGTGATCGTTCCTCCTGACTCTTTTGCATAGCCTTGGCACTGCTCTACCAGTTCCTGGTTTGGGAAATATTTCTTCGGAGCACAGGCTACGAAATGCATGCCCATCTTGGCACAGAGGATCATCAGAGAATTTCCCATATTATATCTGGCATCTCCCATGTATACCAGTTTCAGGCCTTCTACTTTTCCCAGGTGTTCTTTGATTGTCAGAAGATCCGCCAGCATCTGCGTGGGGTGATACTCGTTAGTCAACCCATTCCAAACCGGAACTCCCGCATACCGGGCCAGTTCTTCTACGATTTCCTGTCCGAATCCTCTGTATTCGATACCATCATAAATCCTTCCCAGAACTCTGGCTGTATCTTTAATGCTCTCCTTTTTTCCAATCTGAGAGCTCTTAGGGTCCAGGAAAGTGCTTCCCATTCCCAGGTCGCTGGCTGCAACTTCAAAAGAGCAGCGGGTTCTTGTACTGTTCTTTTCAAAGATCAAAGCAATGTTTTTTCCTCTGAGAACATCTACCGCTTCTCCTTTTTTCTTCTTCTCTTTCAGCTTTGCTGACAGGTCAATGAGATACTCGATTTCTTCTTTTGTAAAATCTTTCAGTGTGAGAAAATTACGTCCTTTTAAGTCCATATTGCTTTTCCTCCTGTTTTGGTTTTTATATATTCAGACTGATACAGCTATGCCCTTATCCGCTAATTTCCTTCCATAATAACATGCTTTCCTTGTACAGGGCAATAGTTCAAGTCATTTTTCCCTGATAAATCGTAAAAGTTTAATCCGATGAAACAGCAAAAAGGACCCCTGCATGTCTGCAGCGGCCCCCTTGCCATCTGTTTCACTTTATTCCCGCGAGCAACGAGCCAAGCGGGCATGCTCGCATGTCCATTTGGCGACTGCCGCGAGGGTCTTTTATTTATTTTCACTGTCTTTGATAACTTCTGTCAAAGAAGAAGCAAGTCCGGCAATTCCCTGTATTTCGGAAGGAATAATGATCTTTGTGGATCTGCCGTCTGCTGCTTTCTGAAATGCCTCCAGGCTCTTCAGAGTCAGCACCGCCTGGTCTGCTCCGGCTTCTTTGATAAAACGGATACCGTCTGCATTGGCCTGCTGCACTTTCAAAATCGCTTCTGCCTTACCTTCTGCCTCCCGGATCATCTTCTCTTTCTCAGCCTCAGCACGAAGGATGGTTGCCTGTTTTTCAGCCTCTGCGTCAAGGATTTCCGATTCTTTCTTTCCTTCTGCCACAAGAATGGTGGATTTTTTCTCACCTTCTGCACGGAGAATAGCTTCACGACGTTCACGTTCCGCCTTCATCTGTTTCTCCATGGCTTCCTGGATAGCTGCCGGCGGAATGATATTCTTCAGTTCCACACGGTTTACCTTAATGCCCCAGGGATCTGTGGCTACATCCAGAGATGCTCTCATCTTGGTATTGATAATCTCTCTTGATGTAAGAGTAGCGTCCAGCTCCATATCACCGATAATATTACGAAGAGTTGTTGCTGTCAGATTTTCAATAGCCATAATGGGATTTTCCACGCCATAGGTAAAGAGCCTTGGGTCTGTAATCTGGAAAAACACAACTGTATCGATACGCATGGTAACATTATCTTTTGTGATCACCGGCTGAGGAGCAAAGTCCACAACCTGCTCTTTTAAATTTACCTTCCGCGCAACCCGGTCAATAAAAGGAATCTTAATATGCAGTCCCGTTCCCCAGGTTGCCAGATACATTCCCAGCCTCTCAATAATTAATGCATGCGCCTGAGGCACGATCTTGATGCAGGAAGCTGCCAGGATCAACAACAAGACTACTAACACAATTACTACAATTAAACCAGCCATACTACTTTTCCACCTCCACAATCAGTTTGACGCCTTCCACCGCCAGAACTTTCACTACTTTTCCTTCTTCAATCGTATCTCCATTTTCTGACTTTGCAGTCCAGACCATGCCGTCCACCATCACCTGTCCTTTTGCCTTCAGATTATCTATGGTTTCTACCACCACCCCTGTCTTTCCCGGTATACTATCTACATTGGTTTTCTGCTGGTTCTTGTTCATATACCTTACAGCCAGAGGTCTGGTAAATACCAGCAGCACCACTGAAACCGCAAGAAACAGCAGAATCTGGAGCCAGACAGGACCGCCCAGAAGTGAAACCACAAGGGCCGCTAAAGCTCCTCCCGCAAACCAGATGGTGGTAAGTCCCAGTGTAATAATCTCAATGACCACCAGAACTGCCAGGATAATAAGCCAGATAATAGGGATCATTCCCGCTGTTACTGCCATTTTTCCACCTTCTCCTTATTTTATTCCTCAAAGCAGCTTCTCCCAATGTGAAAAAGGGAATCTTCTCTGTAAAGCAGAGCCCTGACTTTGATAGGTGACTTTATTATATCTTAATTTTCTGAAATCAACAAGATTTTCTTGAATTATTTAACAAATCTGGCACACATTTTACAGAATTGAAACATATTAAAAGATGTGTGGAATTTTGTCTGTGAAGGTATAGTGCAGAATAAATTTCCAAAAGCAAAAAGAGCATCCAGAAACTTCTCTCTTTCCCGGACGCTCTTTTCGGTTAATTCTTTTTCTTATTTCTTAATAAAATGTCTGATTTGCAATTGTCAGTCCGCTTCCTCCCCCTGCATGGAAGAAGAGGCAGTCTCCTACAGTGTTTGCCCCTGCAAATACGTCTCTTGCTGCATCATAGCAGTCCTGTCTGGCGCCTCTGCTCAATACGGAAGCAAGCTTTCCGCTGGCTACCGGGGAGAACTGGCCGCTCTGGTAAATAACCTCGGAGATGGTATTGGGGAACTGAGAGCTTCTCACCCGGTTCATTACCACGGCTCCAACACCGATTTTGCCTTCGTAAGGCTCTCCTCCTGCCTCGCACTCAATGATGGCTGCCATCAGGTCCAGGTCTGCCTGGGATACAGAAGCAGATACCTGGGCTGCCGCCTGAGCTTCTGCTTCAGCCTGGGCCTGAGCCGCCGCCTGGGCTTCTGCTGCTGCCTGAGCCTCTGCTGCTGCCAGAGCAGCTTCATCTACTGCCTCTGCACCTACAATATCAGCTTCTGCACCGTAGGAAGCTTCGAAAAGCTGCCTTGCAGCATCTCCGGTAACCAGAAGGTCTCCCCTGATATATCCTTCTACTTCTCCGGATACTACCTGCAACCAGCCATTCTCTTCTCCTACTACAGTTACCACAGCTCCTGCAGAAAGCTTACCTACCCGGTCTGTTCCGATGTCAGATCCCTGACGGATATTGGCATATGTATTTACATTTGCCGCCGCCTTATCTGACCAGTCAAAGGACTCCTCCTGTACGGCTTCCTGCACTTGTGCTGTATCTATATTCTGATTCTCCCCTGTCGTGTCCGCCATAGCCGGAACCGCCATTGTGACAGTCATCACTCCAACTGTTCCCACACAGGCCAAAAGTTTCTTCATTCTCTCTTTCATGAAATATAACCTCCTATAAGTCTGTAACATTTTTGTTATCATTTGTTACAAATTTATTAAGCTATGTTACGGACATATTCTATCAAGGTTACATTTTATTGTCAAGCGGGTAATTTTTGTAACATTTCACAGAATTTAGGAGGTAAAAATCCTAAAAAAGGTAATTTTGTAAAAAATATGTATTATTTTGTTAATTTAAACAATTTTCCCGGACTGTTTTTCTTGTAAAGACACTCAAGAATTTCTTCTCTGCCGGGAAGCCTCATACATCAGGATTCCGGAAGCCATAGCTGCATTGAGAGACTCTACTTGCCCCTCCATGGGAATCCGGATCCAGATATCTGCCTTTTGTGAAAGCTCTCTGCTTAATCCATTTCCTTCATTTCCAATAAAAAAAGCCGTGCCCTTTGTGTAATCCTCCTGGTCATAACTGTTTTTTCCTTCCAAATGTGCCGCGTATCCGGTGATTTTCTTTTCCCTTAGCCAGGGAAGAATCTCTTCCTGAATGGAGGAAGTGTAATAGAAAGGCATACGGTAAACAGAACCCATTGTAGAACGGATTACTTTTGGATTGTAAATATCCACAGAATTTTTCGACAGGATAATCCCTGTTACCCCTGCTCCCTCCCCAGTTCTGAGAATCGTTCCCAGATTTCCCGGGTCCTGAAGGTCTTCCAATATCATAAGAAGAGGGACTTTTCCCTCTGGCACCAGCTCCTCCAGGGTACAGTCTCTCATCTTTATCAGACACAGCACTCCCTGAGGCGTTACCGTATCGGAAAGTGTCTTAAAGACTTTATCTTCCACAACTTCTATGATTTCTCTCTCTTCTTTCTCCAATCCTTTCTCTCGAAGTATCTCCTTCCAGGTTCCTTTTTCGGCAAAAGCACCAGAAAGATATACCTTTTCAATCCTGTCTGCCGGGGCTTCCCGGAACATCTTAAGTCCCTCTGCAATAAAAAGCCCTTCTTCTCTTCTTACTTTTGATTTTTTCAATAATTGCTGTATTTTCTTTATCTGCCCATTTGACGTACTTGTGATCATATACCTGCCTCCAGTATTAAATTTCAGATATCCTGGTATAAAGAAAAGGCGCACTGCATTGATTTGCCGCACGCCTTTTTCTCTTCTGATAATGCTTTCTTTATGCCTGATTCTTTGTGTAATTGTGAGACAAAGAATAGCTGACTTCGTACTGATATTCGGAAATAGATTTCTTCATAGACAGCGCTTCGTTGATGTCCATATCCACATACTCACCGTTTCTGTAGCAGATTACTCTCTTCGTCTTTCCTTCCAGAAGTACGTCCACTGCTTTGGCTCCCATAATAGAAGCATAAACACGGTCTTTACAGGTAGGTGTTCCGCCTCTCTGCATGTGTCCCAGGATTGTTGCTCTGGTCTCGATTCCTGTGGCAGCCTCAATACGTTTTGCCATAGCTTCAGAATGGCCGATACCCTCTGCATTAATGATAATGTGATGCTTTTTACCTTTCTTACGGTTATCAATAATGTTATTAATGATCCGCTGCTCATCATAGTCATATTTTTCAGGAAGAAGAATATCTTCCGCACCATTGGCAATACCGCACCACAGAGCAAGATAGCCGGCATCCCTTCCCATAACTTCAATGATACTTACACGCTCATGAGAAGTAGAAGTATCACGAACTTTATCGATTGCTTCCATAGCTGTATTGACAGCTGTGTCAAAACCAATGGTATATTCTGTACATGCAATATCCAAATCAATAGTTCCAGGTACGCCTACAGCATTTACACCCAGATTTGCCAGCTTCTGAGCACCGGCAAAGGAACCGTCACCACCGATAACTACCAGACCGTCGATACCGTGTTTCTTACAGATTTCGGCAGCTCTTTTCTGTCCTTCTTCTGTACGCATTTCTGCACAACGGGCAGTATAAAGAATCGTACCGCCCTTCTGTATGGTATCTGAAACATCCACAGCAGTCATATCTATAATTTCTTCATTCAATAGGCCTGAATAGCCTTTTAAGATTCCTTTCATCCTGATTCCGCGGCTTAAGCCTCTTCTTACAACCGCACGGATTGCCGCATTCATTCCCGGAGCATCTCCACCACTTGTTAAAACGCCAATTGTTTTGATTTCTTTATTCGCAGTCATCTTTCTCCTCCATATTCTCGCAGCCCTTTGTTTTGATTTTCATACATCGAATCGTTCTTATTTTATAGCATTTTCTGGATATTTTCAATACTCTTTTCTACAACTTTTACATTGTCCTTTCCGTACTTTTCGTACAGATTGTCGAGAAGTTCCTGATTTATCCTTACATTTTTTGATGGTCCCAGCTTTTTTACTGCCTTGGGAGAGCGGATATAGATTACCACCGCATCCTTGCCGTCTGAGTCTCTGATATCCTGATAGAGCTGCTCCTCTTGTGCCAGAAAGGCCTCTTTGTTCTCAAACTGGAACCAAAGTTCTCTTGGAACACTGTCAAAAGGATAGATATTTTCACAGATCAGCTTGCTGGCTTTGTCATCCTCAGCGGAAACCCGTCCCTGGATAAATACCTTGGCGTCTACATCCATAAACCGGACATTTTTTTCATAATCTCTGGGAAATACTACGATTTCTACAGTTCCCACCAGATCTTCCAGGGTAAGAAAAGCCATGATTTTATTGGTTTTCGTATATTTGATGGTTTTGGCTGTGATCATTCCGCCTACTACGGCTCTGGAACCGTCTCTTACCTTAGGCGCTCCCGTCTCTTCGTCCGGCTGAAAATCCCCTGTTACCGCAGTTATATTTTTCTTCCATCTCTCTGTATATTCTTCCAGAGGATGACCGCTTATATACACGCCAAGGACTTCTTTTTCAAAGGCCAGTTTAGCCTCTTTGGGATATTCCTCTACGTCCGGCATACGGATTTCAAAGGCCTCTTTTTCTTCATCAGAAACCAGATCAAAAAGGCTCATCTGCCCTGCCATTACATTCTTTTTCTCTTGATTTACAGAATCCAGGATCTGGGCATAGACCATCATTTTTTGCCTCCGGTTTCCCGGAAGACCGTCAAAAGCTCCGGCTTTGATAAAGTTCTCAATGACCTTTTTATTTACATCTTTTCCAGACATCCGTTCAATAAAATCCTGAAGATTTTTAAAGTCTCCCCTCTGGCTTCTCTCCTCTACGATTTCCTTGATCACCGGCCTGCCGATGCTTTTAATAGCCGACAATCCATAGCGGATAGAGCCATTATCCACAGAAAACTGGCTTTCACCTTTATTAATGTCCGGAGGAAGAATAGCTATTCCCATCTTTCTGCTGGAAAGGATATACTCCGCCACTTTAGAAGGATTATCAATAACAGAAGTCATAAGAGCGGCCATAAATTCTACCGGGTAATAATATTTGAGATATGCGGTCTGATAGGCCACCAGGGCATAGGCCGCTGCATGGGATTTGTTAAAAGCATACTTGGCGAAATCAATCATCTCGTCATAAATCTTATTGGCCACTTCTTCTGAAATCCCTCTATTAATACAGCCTGGAACTCCTTCTTCCTCATTGCCGTAAACAAAGTTCTGCCGCTCTTTCTCCATGACAGCAGCTTTCTTCTTGCTCATGGCCCTGCGGACCAGATCGCTTCGTCCCAGAGTATAGCCTCCCAGAGACCTTACAATCTGCATAACCTGCTCCTGGTACACAATACAGCCATAAGTCGGCTTTAAGATAGGCTCCAGTTCCGGACAGTCATAATGGATACTGTCTGCATGGTTCTTTCCTTTGATATATTGAGGAATAAAGTCCATGGGGCCTGGGCGGTACAGCGAAATTCCTGCAATAACGTCCTCCAGATTCTGGGGTTTCAGCTCCTTCATGAAGCTGGTCATCCCTGCACTTTCCAGCTGGAACACTCCATCTGTCTTTCCAGCTCCCAGCATCTCATATACATTCTTATCATCATAATCAATATGATCGATATCCAGGGAAAGTCCCTTATCTCTCTCAGCCAGTTTTACTGCATTCTGGATGACTGTCAGGGTTCTGAGGCCCAGGAAATCCATTTTCAGAAGTCCCAGTTCCTCCAGTGTAGTCATCGTAAACTGGGTAACGATAGAGCCGTCAGAGGCTCTGGACAAAGGTACATATTCATCCACTGCTTTCTGGCTGATGACCACTCCCGCTGCATGCATAGAGGTATGTCTTGGAAGGCCTTCCAGTCTTTTACTCATATCGATAAGAGTCTTCACTGTTTCGTCAGTTTCATAGAGATTCCGAAATTCCGGATTCATGGTCAGAGCTTTGTCTATGGTAATATTCAGCTCATTGGGGATCATCTTGGCGATGGCATCACACTGGGCATAGGGCAGGTCCATAACCCTTCCCACGTCCCGGATAACGCCTCTGGCCGCCATGGTACCAAAGGTAACAATCTGGACCACCCGGTCTTTTCCGTATTTTCTCACTACATAATCAATAACTTCCTGGCGGCGTTCAAAGCAGAAATCCACGTCAATATCCGGCATGGATACGCGCTCCGGATTCAGGAAACGTTCAAAGAGAAGATCATATTTAATCGGATCCAGCTTTGTGATCCCCAGGGTATAGGATACCAGGCTGCCGGCGGCAGAACCCCTTCCAGGTCCCACCATAATATCATGGTCTCTGGCATATTTGATAAAGTCCCATACAATAAGGAAATAATCTACATAGCCCATCTTTTTAATGACGCCCAGCTCATATTCCAGACGTTCTTTCAGCTGCTCCATATTTTCAGAATACCGTTCTTCCAGACCTTCATAACAAAGCCTGTTCAAATATTCCCAGGAAGTATACGGGGCCGGCACATCGAATTTCGGCAGTTTGGTCACACCGAATTCAATTTCCACATTGCACCGGTCTGCAATCTTCTGAGTATTGGACAGGGCCTCCAGAGCGTAGGGAAACAGTTCTTCCATCTCCTCAGGAGATTTCACATAATACTGCCCACCCTCATACCGCATTCTGTCCTCATCCTGAAGGCGCTTGCCCGTCTGAACACACAGAAGAATATCATGGGCCTGCGCATCCTCTGCATAGGTATAATGGATATCATTGGTGGCTACCAGCTCAATTCCTGTCTCCTGGCTCATTCTCAAAAGCTGCTGGTTGACTAGTTTCTGCTGAGGCAGCCCATGGTCCTGGAGCTCCAGAAAGAAGTTTCCTTTTCCAAAGATTTCCTCATAGCGAAGGGCAGCGCTTTTGGCCTCTTCATACATGCTCCTTGCAAGATTTCTTGCAACTTCTCCTGCAAGGCAGGCACTTAGTGCAATAATTCCTTCATGATATTCCTGGAGAAGTTCAAGGTCTACCCTTGGTTTGTAATAAAATCCGTCAATAAATCCCTTGGACACAATCTTCATCAGATTCTGATATCCAAGATTATTTTCTGCCAGCAGGACCAGATGATAGTATCGTTCATCAGAATGCCCCGCTTCTTTATCAAAACGGGAACCGGGAGCGACATATACCTCACAGCCCATGATCGGCTTGATGCCTGCTGCTTTTGCCGCCTTATAAAAATCAATGCAGCCAAACATGACTCCATGGTCTGTTATGGCTGCACTGTCCATTCCCAGTTCCTTTACTCTGGCTACATATTCATTTATTTTATTGGAACCGTCCAGCAGACTGTATTCCGTATGTACATGTAAATGAGCAAATTCCACTGTCATTCTCTCCTTCGTTTCGCAGCTGTCCTATTCTTCTTCTCTCCGCTTTCTCAGCAGAACATTAAACCATTTATTATTTCTGTCTTCCCTTACATCACTGGTCTTCCATATATCAATAACCTGGATTTCAGGAAAAGAATCTAAAAGATCATTCAGCGAATCTCTGTTATAGTCGTAGAAATACCTGCCGTTGAATCTGCCCTTCCGGTCTCCTTTCCGCACAGAAAAGTAAAGAATGCCGTCCTCTTTTAAAGCTGACAGTATCTTGCCCATCACATCTTTTATCTCTTCCGGGGGAAAATGTCCCAATACAGCACAGGCCCAGATTCCATGAAAAACATTCCTGAATTCCATCTCCTCTACCCTAAGATGAAGAACTTCTCTTCCTGTATGGATGCTGGCCAGGTTGCACATTTTTTCAGACCCATCCATAGGGGTCACCACACAGCCCTCATCTTCCAGATACACAGTATCTCTGCCGGAACCGCATCCTAGATCAAGAACATCTGCACTTTCCGGCAGAAGCTCCACAAAACGTTCCAGCTGTTCTTCCATGCTTAAATCTACAGTCTCTTCATAATATGGCACGGCATATCGGTCATAATAATCTATCGAGTCCACTGATTTTCCTCCTTTTGGACATAAACATAAGTTATCATTGATTATACCATAATCTTTTTTTCTGGAAAAGCATTACAGTATATAAATTTTCCCGTTTTTCAGCTCTATTTTTTTCTCTTTCAGAAGGTGTCCCACTGCCCGTTTAAAAGCATTTTTGCTGAGCCCGAATTCCCTCTGTATCAGTTCCGGCGCAGCCTTGTCATCAAAAGGCAGTACACCGTCAAAGTCTTTAATAGTCTCAAAAACATTCTCCGCATCCTCATAAATCTGAAGATATGCTTTTTTCTTTGGACTTAAAGTCAGTTTGCCGTCTTCTCTCACTGCGCTTACACGGCAGGTTACTTCTTCCCCGACTTTGTAACCTCCCTGGGCCTCCTGTCTGGGTATCATGGCAGAATACTTATAGTCCACCGCCACAAAAACGCCAAAGTTATCACTGATCTCATACACCACCCCTGTAACGGTATCTTCTTTGTCATAGGGCGCTTCTGTGGAGAGATAATGGTATACTTTCATAGTTCCGCACAGCCTGCTGCTCTTGTCAATATATACTGCTGCCAGAACTTCTTCTCCTTCATGGAGCTTCTTTGTCTGCTCTTTATATGGAAGAAACAGATCTTTTTCCAGACCCCAGTCCAGAAAGGCGCCGATTCTTGTCACCTGAGCGACCTTCATTACTGCCAGCTCTCCCAGAACAGCCTTAGGCCTGTCTGTAGTTGCGATCAGACGGTCAGAAGAATCCTTGTAAATAAAAACCTGGAATCTGTCCCCTTCTTTGGTTCCCTCCGGCACTTTTTTTCCCGGAAGGAGCACCCGCTCCTCCTGACCTGCATCAGGCTTTTCTCCCAGGTAAACGCCGAAATCTACTTTTTTTACCACTGTTAATTCCTGTACTTTTCCTAATTCGATCATACTGTCTCCTTTTATTTCCGCAGTTCCACCACTGCATAGACTTCCTTTTCAGGGCTTTCCAGCACCACTGTATAGACGTCTTCCTCTTCCTTTACCTTTGGCAGGATCACGTCATTTAAAACTGCCTGTTTCTTATATTCTGCCCGCATTTGTCCCACTGTAAAATCTTCCGGAAGATATTCCTGGGCCATAAGTACATACTGTCCATTGTTCACATGATGATTGGTATCCAGATGATGGGACCTTACCTGAAAAGAAGGATATTCCTTCATACCTTCTGGAATGGCGATCTTCCTGGAGGAATAATCCATGTCCAGCTTTTCCCCCAGCGCATAGGCCTGCAGCTGTTTTTCATCTGGGTTCACCGGTTTTCCGGAAGCAGCATCCAGAAATGTCCATAGACTGTTGGCATAGGCAATCAGCTCTCCATTTTCGTCCTCCATGGTAAAATTCCGGTTTCCCAGAAATCTTTTAAAAGCATATGGCCAGGTAGAAATTCTGATTTTTTCAAACAAAAGAGGGTATCTTTTTACAACGATCTGCCAGGATGTCAATACCCAGACCTGGCCTTTTTTTGCCAGATAGTCCATTCCCACACCTACACTCTCCGAATGGAAAGTACAGCAGTCCTGAAAATAGTTCAATATTCCATTTAATGTCAGCCTTCGGTCTTCTCCAGTTTCACTGTACCGGACCCTGCTGTCAAAAGAAAATCCCATAGCACATCCTTCTCCCAAATCTTTATATACGAAAATATCCCAGACACTTGTCTGGGATATTCGTAGCTGGGCTACAAGGATTCGAACCTTGAAATGACGGAGTCAGAGTCCGTTGCCTTACCATTTGGCGATAGCCCAATATTTTCAATGTTGTCTCACAACAATAGCTATTATATATCATCTCTTTTTAAAATGCAAGCACTTTTTTTGTTTTTTTTATTTTTTTCTAGCATTTTTTCTAGTATCTTTTTTATAGGGATTTTTCTGCTTTTAAGGATACTTTATATAGCTTGTTCTTGCTTCTCCGCCATGATACAATAAATAGGCTACCGCCCCTAGACAGGTAGAGGAAGGGGGTGCGCACCAATGAGTGAATTTCTGTCATTTTTTTTCCGTTTTGGCAAGTGTTGTTGCCTACTTCATTTGCAAATGGTTGGACGGAGAGCAGTAACAGGTAGCCAGCCTAAGGTATAAGCCGCCTTCCCAAAATGGAATAGAAACTCCCCAAAGCTGCAACTTCGAGGAGTTTCATGCGCTCAATGAGCATTTCTGTCATTTTGCCTACAGGCATTATATCATATGCCAGGGGCTGTTTCAAGTATTCCACTGTTTTATCTTTTCTAGTCTAACTCACGTCTATCCGGTATTTTTTTAATTTTGTCAGCATAGAATATATCCCGGTAAAATTATTCTCATATAGTTTCAAAAAAGGCGGTGTACTATGTCCTATTATCCTGTTCTTGTAAATAAAGTCTATCTCCTGCCTCCTGACTACATACCTGATGACCTGGAAGAGGCAGGTATTCCCTTCTGCGCCCCTCCTGGTTCCGAAAAGCGTCTTCTGAGAAAAAAAGCCTCTGATGCTGCAGTCCGGCTTTTTACCCAGGCAGCTCTGGACAAAATGGGCCTTATGGGGGTTTCCGGCTATCGTTCCTACCGGCGGCAGGAAGAATTATATAGGGATGCTCTGAGAAGGAAAAGCTCTGCAGTGGCTCCTCCCGGCGCCAGTGAACATCAGACTGGTTTTGCCCTGGACCTTTCCTGTCCCCAGGTAAATTTTGAACTGGAAGAAGCTTTCGCAGAAACCCCGGAAGGCAGATGGCTAGAAAAGCATGCTCCTCTTTACGGCTTTGTAATCCGCTACCCAAAAAACAAAGAAAACATTACTGGTTTTCCATGGGAACCATGGCATATCCGCTATGTAGGAGAGCCTCTGGCTCTGTATCTTTCCATGACCGGCATGACCTTGGAAGAATATCACAAATTATAGAAGAAAACTTTCTTTTTTTAAGTGAAAGTGCTATAATGGCAGAAAATACGTGCGGCAAGGCGCATAGAAGAAATATAAAGGAGCAGCATTTATGAGAGCCTTGAATTTAACCCTATTAACAGATTTATATGAATTGACCATGATGCAGGGATATTTTAAAAATCCCACAGATCAGATTGTGGTCTTTGACGCTTTTTACAGAAAAAATCCCTGTGACGGAGGATATGCCATCGCTGCGGGGCTGGATCAGATTATTGAATATATCCGGGATCTGCACTTTGCTCCTGACGATATTGACTATCTCCGGTCCCTGAATATTTTTGATACGGATTTTCTGGAATATTTAAGAGGATTCCATTTTACAGGAGACATTTACGCTATACCGGAAGGAACTGTAGTATTCCCCAGAGAACCTCTCCTGAAGGTGATCGCTCCAGTCATGGAGGCTCAGCTTGTAGAGACTGCTATCCTGAACATGCTGAATCACCAGAGCCTTATTGCTACCAAGGCATCCCGTGTGGTTTATGCAGCCAGGGGTGACGGAGTTATGGAATTCGGACTTCGCCGGGCTCAGGGGCCTGACGCAGGCATCTACGGTGCAAGGGCGGCAATGATCGGAGGCTGTATCGGAACATCCAATGTCCTCACAGGTCAGATGTTCGATGTTCCCGTAAAAGGTACTCACGCTCACAGCTGGATCATGAGCTTCCCCGATGAATATACAGCATTCAAAACCTATTCTCAGCTTTATCCTGATTCCTGTATCCTTCTGGTAGATACCTATGACGTATTGAACTCTGGTGTTCCAAACGCTATCCGGGTATTCCAGGAAATGCGGGAAGAAGGCACTCTCGCAAAAGGTTATGGAATCCGCATTGACAGCGGTGATCTGGCCTATCTCTCTAAAAAAGCTTATAATATGCTGGCTGCTGCAGGCTTTGAAGACGCCATTATCTCAGCTTCCAGCGACTTGGACGAATATCTCATCGACAGTCTGAAAGCCCAGGGAGCAAAAATCAATTCCTGGGGCGTAGGTACTAATCTTATTACATCCAATGGCAATCCCGCCTTTGGAGGAGTATATAAGCTGGCCGCCATCAAGAATAAAAACGATGAGGAATTCACCCCTAAGATCAAGCTTTCAGAAAATATTGAGAAAGTTACCAATCCGGGAAATAAAACTGTCCAGCGTATCTATGACAAGACCACTGGAAAAATCCGGGCAGACCTTATCTGTCTGGCAGATGAAACCTTCGACACCAGCAACGATATGATCATCTTTGATCCTATGGCAACCTGGAAAAAGACCAAAATCTACGGAGGCACTTACACTTTAAAAGAGCTTCTGGTTCCTGTCTTCCTTAAAGGACGGTGTGTATATACTTCTCCTTCCGTAATGGAAATCCGGGAAATCTGCCAGAAAGAAATGAATACTCTGTGGGACGAGACCAGACGCCTGGTAAATCCTCAGGAAGTCTACGTAGACCTTTCCGACAAACTGTTCAAGATCAAGACCGATCTTCTGGAACAGATGGGGCAGGCATCTATAAAGTAGCTTCTGGGCTCTTGCCCCCACGTGCACACAGAACAGCCCCTGTCGGCGCTTCACAAAGCAGCCGACAGGGGCCTTCTTTATTGTTCCATCTGCCTCCCCAGAAACCCTGCTGCCACCTGGGCCAGCTTTTCCTCAGTTTCGGAAAATTTTCTGTCTCCCGGTTTTCCAAGGATTACTACAGCTCCCACTGCATCTCCTGCACAGGTAATGGTGTAGATTACCTGAGAGCCGTATTCGCTTTTATCTTCTTCTAGTATCCGCACATAATTTCCTTCTGTGATGCGCACGTTTTTTCTGTCGGAAATCATATCCTCCAGATCCCGGTTAATCCTTTTCTCCATATATTCTTTTGAGCCGCTTCCTGAAGCGCCGATAACCTGGTCTCTGTCTGTAATACACACCAGGCACCCGGCAGCCTGGGCCAGAGCCTCGGCATATTCCCTGGAAAAAGTCCCCAGCTCTCCGATAGGCGAATACTTTTTCAGAATGATCTCCCCTTCTCTGTCCGTAAAAATCTCAAGGGGGTCGCTTTCTCTTATCCTCAGTGTTCTTCTGATTTCTTTGGGAATCACTACCCTTCCCAGGTCATCTATCCTCCGCACAATCCCCGTTGCTTTCATATTTTCCCACTCCTCCTGTATTTTCAGTGTTTTCTATGTCGGCCAATGTAGAGTTAGTATATGGAAAAACAGGAGAATTATTCATTAAACAATCAAAAGAATCTCCCGTAAACCTTAGCTTTGTAGTTTATCTATAATATTTCAAATATATTAACGATTCACCAATTAAAATTCAATACATCAACTAATTCACCAACTAAGATTTAATACATCAACTAATTCACCAATTAAAACGCCTTGCTTCAGTTTTTTAGTTAATAGATAAAATGTCTGCCCTGTCGTACCTTTTTCACTAAACCAGCCTCCATCAATCTTCCAAGTGCTACGGACGCCCCTGCTGTTGTCGTAATCTTAGTAATATTAAGTATTTGATAAGTTGTTATAAAGCCGTTAGCTCTTATATAATTATAAATAATTCTATCCGTTTCATTTTTTAGAACAGGTTCTTTATATGATAAATCAAATATCTCCATTTGTTCATTCTGAATTTTGTACTCATGGTTCAAATGATAGCTTGTCCAACGGCCTCTCTTATTATTTACAAGCATATTTTTATCAACCAATTCAGAAAGGAGATGTCCTATTTCAATTCTATGAATATCTAATATAGACTGCAATCTAGTATTGGTCACCTCCTCTTCTAGATAAGCTGTCCCAAGAATAATTTGTTCTTCTTTCTTCAGATGTAGATAAGCTGTTCCAAACAATTTTTGTAAATATTCTGAACATTCTTCTGGCATTAGAGAAATCATCCATAGCCTTAATTCAACCTGATGTAATTCTTCATTTTGATTTAAATCCGGTTTCCGCCAATCGAAATGGTCTTTTCAATCCACTAACCAATTTAGGCATAACTTGCCGTATAAAATTATATAGATTGTTTTCCCACAGACCGTCATATGTAAGGCGATCACTCAACCTGCCGCCGGCTATAAGGTTACTCTCATCTATATAATCCATACGAATGTTATCAAAACGTTCCCTAACGGCGATTCCTTTTCCAAACATCAATAATCCGGCAGCAGTCAGCCATCCTTTTCCAGTAAGTCTATCAATTGCATATCCGCCCATATTTTTGAGAAATTCTTGATCTTCAATACTATTCCAAATATGCTCAGGATTTTGATGTTCAAATTCAATTCGGTAGGATCTCAATGAATTCATATCAATATCATTCATCGTATAACCTTCCAATATTCCTCCTACTAGGATATTCTTCGCTGTAAAGTTTTCAACAGATAAGTAAAATTATATCATATCTCTTTAATATTTTATGCATTGTCATTCCTATAATTAAAAAACAGAAGAACAGTGATTATCTCGCTGTGCTCCTGTCTTTTATCATTTCTATTTGTCTTCAATATGAAGGTTTTCCTGAAACTCTTTAATCTTTCCGTCCTGATAAGCCCCTGTATAATCACCTTCTGTAAAGTGCTTCAAAGCCTCAGAGAACTTCTCCCAGCTCTCTCTTTCCTGATAGGCAAGTATAGGATAAAAAAGAATTTCTGCTCTTCTCGCCGCTTCAAGATCAGCCGGCGCATCTCCGATCATCAGCACATGATCCTTTTCATAGCCTTTATCCAGAAGCTCCCGCAAGCATTCTTCCTTTCTCCCTGTCTCCTGGGACATAAGAAGATCTGTATACTGAGCCAATTCAAAGAACTCCCACTCTTTGTTTATTTCCTGACGATTAGCCGCTGTAACTATGACGATATCTGCATATTCTCTGGCCATCCTCAATGCATCCTCTGTACCATCAAAAGGAGGTTTTTTGTTATCAGACACCATAGCCATGGACTGATTCACCAGTCTTGACCAGTCAAGGGCCTTCTTCATGCAGATATTCTCTGTTTTCTCATAAGCTTCTTTCAGGCTTTTATCTGAAAGTTTCTGCGCAGATTCTGCCCAGTGCAGATACTCTTCCAGCCCTTCCACTGTTGTATAATTTTCATTAATACTTTTCAGTACCTGAGCCAGTCCCTGAAAACGGTTCACGCCTCTTGTGACACTTAAAAGATTTACCTTTCTCCAAAGGCGGATGATCTCATCTCTGTACTCTCCCAAATCCCATTCATACACCAGGCAGGGGCCGAAACAGCGCATGTGCTTCACATCCATGGTATCCATAACACAGCCGTCAGAATCAATACAGATCAAATAGTCTTTTGTTTTCCTGAATTCTTTAACATCCTCTTTCACTTTAAATCCCCCTGTTGCATCGTTCAATTTATTTTTTATTATAGTCTTCTGATGTATGAACTGCAACAGAGAATCCTTACATTTTTTCGGATAATTTATCGTCTCTGTTTCCTGTAATACCACATAGAAATCAGGGTTCCTATAAAAGCTGCAGAAGCAAGGAAATTATAGCCGGTCTCAATATTGAAATTTTCCGTCAGCACGCCTACCGCCCAGGGAAAAAGAGTCATTCCCACAGCGTAGACTGCCTGGAAAAAACCCATAGCTGTAGAATTCTTCTCCCTTGGAACTTCCTTCATGGATTCTGACGTTAAGTAAGAAAGAAGGATACCTGTTGACATTCCAGGGAATGCCTGGAGTACAAAAATCGCATAAATATTTCCCACTGCCGGCACCAGGATACAGTAAACCGCCGTAAGGAAAAATACCAGAGGCACATAAAAGGCCGGCCCTTTTTTCTCACAGAGGTCTGTAGAAGCAAACTGGGCGGAAACAACTGCTGCTATCATATAGAAAATAGAAGCACAGCCGATAAACAGGGCCGAAGCCCCCAGGTTCTCCAGAATCTGGGTAGTAAAGGACATGGCAGTTGCCATCTGGATTCCCTGCTGTATCAGGGCCAGAAAGGCGAACAGGATTAAGCGCTTATTCCCACATACGGAGAGATAACTCCCTATTCCGGGCCGTTCCTCCTTTTTCCCCTTTACAGGAACCAGGTCTTCTTTTACAAAAATCCCTCCTGTAACTCCGGCAATTCCGGCGATAACTCCCGCACCGCAGAGAAATGCCATTCCCATCTTTCCATAGAAGCAGGAGCTAAATACAAAGGCAAGACACATGCCCAGGTTACAGGCCATGATTACCTTGCTGGTAGCTTTCTGCTGCTCCTTTTTGGAAAAGTAGTTGGAATACATTACCATGTAGGCAATCCACATAGACGCAGCAGATCCGGAAATCAGATTTGCAGCCAGGAATCCCGGTCCTGTAGGAACAAGGATTCTCACAGCACAGGCAAGACCGGCAAGACCGGCTCCCAAAATAACAAAAATCTTATGTCTTCCCGCATAGTCCGCCAGAACTCCCAGAGGAAGCCGGAATATCAGCTGGGTAATTCCATAAGCCCCCACAATGGTTCCTGTAAATCCTGCAGCCACACCTGCTCCAGTCAGGAAAGGCGTCTGATAGGGAATATGAAGGTACAGGGCAAACCAGAAAAGAACTACCACCACCAGAAGGAGTCCTTCTCTGGAAATACCTTTTTTCTTTTGTCTTCCCATAACTTATTCACACTCAACCAGATGAATCTGTACAGCCTCATAGTCATCTGTCACTATAGGCAGGAGATAACCTCCATTCATCAAAGCTGCTCCTGATAAATTTAATTCTGTCCCTTCAACATGATAAATGGCTTCTGGTTTCAGCCCTCTTGCATAGACAAACTGGAAAGGAGGATTGGCTTTTGTCCGAAGGACCACTGCGTTAAGCAGAGACTCTTTCTGGTCTGGAGATACAAACTGCCATGCCACATAGTTAGACTTTGTGCCGTCGTCAGACAGTCTGTAGTAGTCTCCATTCTGGATCAGATCATAATATTTCTTAAATTCTTCAATCTGCTCCTTAACAATCTCTTTTTCTTCCTGACTCATCTCTGTAATGTCCAGCTCATAACCAAAGGTTCCTGCCATGGCAACCACACCTCTGGTCTTCATGGATACGCTTCTTCCCGTCTGGTGATTAGGGCATACAGACACATGGGCTCCCACTGTAGATACCGGATAAGCAAAGGAAGTACCGTACTGTATCCGAAGCCTCTCTATGGCATCTGTGTCATCACTGCACCAGATCTGAGGATGATAATACATCATTCCCGCATCAAATCTTCCGCCGCCGCCGCTGCAGCCTTCAAAGAGCACATTTGGAAATCTCTTTGTGATTTTTTCCAGGAAATCATATAACCCCAGAATATATCTGTGGAATACCTCTCCCTGTCTCTCCGGAGGAAGTTCAGCAGACCATACATCGGTCATGTGACGGTTTGCATCCCATTTTACATATTCGATATTCGCGCTTTCCAGGATTTCACACATTCTGTTAAAAATATGTTCTCTTACGTCTTCTCTGGAGAAGTCCAGCACCAGCTGATTTCTTCCTCTTGTAAGGGAATGTCCAGGCACCTTCAAAGCCCAGTCCGGATGTTCTCTGTAAAGATCACTGTCCTCTGATACCATTTCCGGTTCAAACCAGATTCCAAATTTCAGTCCGATTTCATTTACGCCGTCTACCAGCCTCTTCAGACCTCCCGGCAGTTTGGTTTCGTTCACCACCCAGTCTCCCAGTCCGCTGTTATCATCGTTTCTCTTTCCAAACCATCCGTCGTCCATAACCAGCATCTCAATACCCACTTCTTTTGCCTGTCTGGCAATCTCCAGAAGCTTATCTGTATCAAATCCAAAGTAGGTTGCCTCCCAATTGTTGATCAGAATAGGTCTCCTTGCATTCTTGAATTTTCCTCTGCAGATATTCTGGCGGATTGCTTTATGGTAATTTCTGGACAGTTTTCCCAGACCTTCTGAGGAAAAGGACAGCAGCACTTCCGGAGCAGTGAAAGCCTCTCCCTCTTCCAGAAGAAAATCAAACTGGGTGTCATGGATACCCATGGTGAGACGGGTATTATTTGCCTGGGAAACTTCTGCTTCAGCCTGGAAATTTCCGCTGTATACAAAGCAGGAGCCCCAGCACCAGCCGCTGTCTTCTGTAGTATCCTGTTTTGCCAGGATTACAAAAGGATTGTACTGATGGCTGGAATATCCTCTTCTGCTTCCAATGCCCTGTACTCCGTGGTGAAGATGGCTTCTCTCCATTACACGTTCCATGGCGTGACGTCCGTAGAACTGGATAAAGTCCATATCTTTCTGATGGAAATCCAGACACATAGAATAAGCTCTTCTAAGATGAACGCTCTCGCTGCCTTTGTTGATGACCTTGCAGGCTCTGGTAATAATATCCAGGTCTTCAAAAACTCCGTAATAGAGGATAACTTCCACATGTCTGTGAATATCTCTCAGAGTAATCTTAAGAGTCTCTGCTTTCTCCTCTCCCTGGTACATGGCAGGGAGCCCTTCCAGAGCATACTTTCCTTCCAGAATTTCATGATCAATATATTTCAGGTTGGTTACCTGGCTTCCATCTGGATAAACTACACGGAGGCAGTAATCCCTGTAGTCTCCTGTTCCATAGCCCGGATATTCCAGAAGCTGAGTATCCAGGGAAAATCCTCTGTCGTCAATCCCCTCTGGATTTCCGGAAAATCCTCTGTCAATAGTCCTTCCCAGATAGGACATATCCGTGTCCCCTACGCTGGGGCCATAATATGTATGAAACAAGAATCCTCTGTCTGCCTTCATCTGATATGCAGAATTTTTTGTTTTCAGTGTAAATACATTGTCTTTGCAGGTTATTGCCATTTTTGTTTCCTCCTGTTTTATTCTTTGATCAGCCCGAAATGTTTCATGGCCTCATAAATACCATCTTCTTCAATATCTTTCGTCACATAGGAACAGCATTCCTTAATAGACTCCTGGCTGTTTCCCATAGCAATGCTGTTGGGCACTGCCTCCAGCATGGAGCGGTCATTCTCACTATCCCCGAATACATAGCAGTCTTCTATGCCTTTTCCCAGATGCTGGCAGAGAAACCGGATTCCTGTAGCCTTGGAATAATCTCTCTGCACCACCTCATACATATTGTATCCCCTGTCTATGCACAGAAAATACCTGGAAAGATATTCTTTTAATTCCTGATTTTTTCTTTCTGGTTTCAGTATTACCAGAAGCTTATCAAAGACCTTCTCACTGCCCTGTATCACTTCTTCAATATCTCTTCCCTGAAGTTCAAATGCATCCTGAGCTCTCTTTATCCAGCCCTCTTCGTCGGGCACCTGATGGTCAAAATAAATGGCGTCGGAAGCCTCATAAAACACAGGGACCTTATACTTTCGCACTGTCTCTGCTATCTGAGTGCAGAACTCATTGCTCAGCTTCACTGAAAGCAGTTCCTTATTCCCCAGGAAAATGTTCGTACCGCAGCCGCATACATATCCATCAAAACCCAGGCTGGTGATTTTTTCTGGAAGACTTGTTCTTGTTCTGCCTGTATTTATAAAAAGCAGATGGCCTTCCTCCCTGGCCATTTTTATGGCTTTTCTGGTACTTTCAGGAATCTTTCCGGTGCCTTCTGTAATCAGCGTGCCGTCTATGTCAAAAAACAACAGTTTCTGTTCCATTGTCCGTTCTCCTTTGCTGACTCATTGCTGTTCTCCGTTTTTTATTATATAATCTTATCAGAATAGAATCTATCTTTTTTTATATAATTTTATTGTTAAATTGTTGCACGATTAAATACCTGCACCAATATTGCCAAAGGAGTTCGTTTATGGAAAAAAAATCAACCTCCAGGCAGGCCTCTCTCACCGTTTATTTCTGTGGAAAAGAAGAGTGTCAGCCCGGACATTATTTTGGTCCTGCCGTCCGCCCTCATTATCTTATCCATGTAATCCTGGAGGGAAAAGGCATCTTCCAGAAAAGCGGTGTCACTTATTCCCTGAAAAAAGGAGATGCCTTTCTCATTCCCCCCATGGAGTCTACTTACTATCAGGCAGATAAGGAAAATCCCTGGAGCTATGCCTGGGTTGGCTTTGACGGAAGCGCATGTCCGGAAATTCTGTCACAGACTGTATTTTCTGATTCCTTTATTTATCAGAATCCCGGCAGCAATATCTCTGCTCTTCTGGCCTGTATGGAACGGCTTCTGGCCTCCTTTCGGGAATCCCATGGCCGTCAGTTGGAGCCCAAGGGAAATCTTCTTATGTTACTTTCCTTTATGCAGGACCCCTCTCCGGAAAAAAGCCGGGATTTTTCTGATGAATATTTCAAAGCAGCCAGAGAATATATAGAGCACAATTACAGTTATGATATCCGTATCTCCGATGTAGCAAGACATGTGGGAATAGACCGGACTTATCTGTACAAAATATTCATGGAACATGGAAAAACCTCGCCTAAACAGTACCTGCTCTGGCACCGGCTGCGAATGGCTGTACAAATGCTCTGTTCCACAGATTATACCATTACAGAAATCGCTCTGTCCTGTGGATTTAAGGACGCTCCTTCTTTCTGTAATTACTTCAAAAAGCACATTGGTTTTACTCCCAGAGCCTTTCGAAAAGAATTTCAGGACCAGGGAAAGACTATTCCCGTAAATAATAAATTACTGTAATTTTCAAAAAGGAGCTGTCCCATTAATCATATATCAGGAATATTCCTGATTTTGGTTAACGGGACAGCTCTTTTATTTTCACTATCCTGAAACATATGAACGAATAATTGCCAGCCTATCAAACACCTACCGGCATCACAAAGAAATACATGACGATAAAGTGACAGATGCTTCCTCCCATGACAAAAAGATGAAAGATTTCATGTGAGCCAAAATTTTTATGCCTGGAGTTAAATATAGGCAGTTTCAAAGCATAAATGACGCCGCCTATGGTATAAATCAATCCTCCTGCAAGAAGCCATCCGAATCCTGCCGGAGAAAAAGCTTTTACAATAGGCACAAATGCAAATACGCACAGCCATCCCATTCCGATATAAATTACGGAAGAAAACCACTTAGGGCAGGTAATCCAGCAAGCTTTTACAATAATTCCTATCAAGGCCACCGCCCATACGGCTCCACAGAGAAGATATCCGGTCCTTCCTTCCAGGGTAATCAGGCACACTGGGGTATAACTTCCAGCTATCAGTATAAAAATCATCATGTGATCCATTTTTCTCAGCCGCCGGTTTACCTTCTCCGTAGAATCTACCGTATGATAAATGGTGCTGGCTGCATAAAGCAGAATCATGCTCAAGATAAAAATACTCATTGCGATCATATAGATGCTGCCCGGTTCTCTGGCCGCTTTAATAAGCAAAGGCGCTGCTGCTATAATTGCCATAATGCAGCCTATAAAATGGGTAATAGCACTTCCCGGATCCTTGATTTTAAATTTCATACTCACCACTCCTGTTCTTGACGTTGCTGTTAATAGTATATTCCGAAATTTCATTTAGTATTATAAAGTTTATTATGTAGTTTTAAATACTACATCTGGTTATTCATTATACTACAGCAGACTTTCGTAAAAAGCAAGGGTGAGTTTTTGTATTTTTTTCTTTTTTTCTAAAAATAGATAGGACTGTTGTATGAAACAAAGTCCAGCATCGTTTCATACAACAGTCCCGTTCTTCTTATATTAACCACAGATATTCATAAGGACCCAGTACGATATTTTCCCAAAGACGCACGGTCTTTCCCTGAATCAGGTCATGAAGCTCTCCCGGCAGTCCAAACCAGTTCACAGTATTACAGTCTACTACCTGTTCCCTCTCGCTGAAATTTGCCAGTACCAGCATCTTATCCTCTTTGTGGAATCCAAACACAGCTTTATTCTGGGTATCCACTGGTATAGAATGGAGTCTGGAAGAAAATACTTCATGGCTCTTTCTGATTTCTATCATCTCTTTAATTCTGCTGAAGATAATGCCTTCCACAGTACTCTGGTCATGACGGTTTGCAGCCTTATCCCAATCCATAGGCGGACGGTGGAGCCATCTGGAATCATGGGAGATTTCCGGATCTTTTTTATACTCCCACCAGTTCAGCTGGCCAATTTCATCTCCGCTGTAGAGAAGAGGGATACCTGTATAAGAAATAATAATGCTGTTCAGAAGAAGAATTCTCTTCACGGAAAGTTCCAGCTTATACCGGTCTTTCTCCACTACAGCCTCTTCCAGTCCGCACATAGAAGCCATGGTTCCGCTATTTCTGGCATCCAGTGTCTGAGGATTAAACTCATACAGCTCTCCTCTGGAGAAACTTCCCGGGAATTTTCCTTCCATAAACTGGATAATAAACTGCTTGTGAGCCTCTGGGTCCATTCCCAGATCCCGGATAATATTAGTCTCAAATCCCCATCCGATATCATCATGGCACCTTGCATAATTAATCCAGACTCCGTCTTCAGGAGTGCCATAGTCAATGGCAAGAGATTTCTCCATAAGTCTTACATCTCTGGTAGCCAGAGAGTTCCACAATAGGACCATAAGAGAAGCGTTGTACATAATGTGACATTCCTTTTCCTCAGGAGATCCGAAATACTTCACGATTTCATGAGGCTCTACTATAGCTTCTCCCAGGAAGATAACAGAAGGGCATACTTCCTCGACGATCATCTCGTACATTTTCAAAAGCGTATGAACCTGGGGAAGATTCATAGAATTTGTTCCCAGCTCCTTCCACATATAAGGAATAGCATCCAGGCGGAAAATATCAATACCCTTATTTGCCAATGTAAGCAGGACCTCAGCAATCTTATTAAACACATTGGGATTTTTGTAGTTCAGGTCCCACTGGAACTCATAGAACCTGGTCATAACATATTTATTGATATCTTCGTAGTAAGTAAAGTTCTTCGGCGCCACAGAAGGGAAAATTTCAGTCAGTGTTTTCTCATACTCTGAGGGAATACCATAATTGTCAAACATATAGTACATATCCTCATAGCCCGGCTCATTTTTCTTGGACTTCTGAGCCCATTCATGCTCTTTCGCCGTATGGTTCAGCACAAAGTCAATACAGGTCCGGATCCCTTTTCTCTTTAACTTTCCTACAACTCTTTCCAGCTGCGCCATTGTCCCCAGGCGCTTATCCACGTTCAAGTAGTCAGCTACCGCATATCCTCCGTCATTCTGGCCTTCCCTTGGCTGAAGCAAAGGCATAAAGTGTACATAGGTTACACCCAGGTCACTTAAATAGTCAATCTTTGATTCAAACTTCTTTAAGTCCTCACTGAACTTATCCACATACAGCATGATTCCCACCATCTGCTCCGACAGATACCAGGAATTTCCCTTTTTATCCTGCCGTTTCAGTTGAGGGCTTCTGTTTGCTTTGGCTGTTTCCATGATGCTTACCAGCTGGTCATAAAAAAAGTTCGTGATTCCGTTTTCCCCGTAGAGTCCGTAATATAGACTCTTTAGCCTATCCATTGACATATTTTTTTCTCCCTTCTATACATTCTTATTTATCATGTTCTGCTAATTGCCGATTCCTTGTGGAAACCTTTCCATAAGTTAAATATAAGGATTCCACTATGCTTTGTCAATCCCCGTCTTTCTTTTTCAGCAGGTTTCCCCCTGCTGCCACCGGATTTCCGTTATCTTATCCTCTACCTCCTCTTCTCCCTGGATTTTCCTTGTCAGAATATCTGTAAGTTCCAGGGAAATTTTGTCAATCTGCTGTACCACAGAACTGATTCTCGGAAAAACGCTCCTGGTTCTCTCTGTGCCATCATAGCTGATAATCTTCAGTTCTTCCGGTATCTTCTTTCCAAAGCGTTTTCCTTCCCACAGAAAAGCCTCTGCCAGAGGGTCTGAGGCAAATACGCCGTCTATATCCTGATACTTCTTCAGACATTCCGCAGCCTTTTCAGAATAATGCCTCATATCAAATTTATCCTGGCTGATATAATCTTCCAAAACCTGGATTCCCTGAGACTCCAAACAATCCTTCAGCTCCCTGTGGGCCAGCCCTACGATTATATGTCCCTCTCTGGCATCCTCTCCATAAATACTTAATACCTTTTTACAGCCTTTTTCCATAAAATGTTCCGCTGCCATCCTGCCTGCTGCCCTGTGGTCCGATCTTACCATAGGGATATGCCCTCCGAAATCTCTGTCAAAAGAAACGATTACCCGGCTGCTCCTTAAATAAGCTTCGTCGTTAAAAGAATGAGTGGCAGTTATAATGCCGTCTACCAGATTATTTTCCAGCATATCCAGATAGTCCTGCTCTCCGTGCTCCATACTGACCGTACAGCAGACCATGGTCTTATATCCTTTCTTATATAATGCGGACTCCAGCTCCTGGACCAGCCTGGAAAAAAAGCAGTGATCCAGTGTCGGAATAAGAATTCCTATAATACCAGAACTGTTCTTTAAGAGATTCTGTGCAAGTACATTAGGCTTATAAGACAACTTTTTTGCTGCCTCCTCTATCCTCTTCTTTGTTTCAGGTGCCACATATCCATTTCCCGACAGAGCCCTGGAAGCAGTTCCCAGACCTACGCCTGCCAGATTTGCCACATCTTTAATACTTGTCATATCTCAATTCCTTTCTGATTACAGCATATGTGTTCTCCGAAAGACTCCAGATAATTCTCCCGTAAAAGCCTTCATATTTAATAAAATATCAAAGATTCTGCCTTCTGACAATACAAGGTTTGCCCCTGGATATCACAGTAAAAATTTTTCAAAATAATACTTGACTAATTTCATCTGATATGATATCTTAATATCAGTAACAATTACTATTATTAATCCTTTGGAACTTCCTGGGATAGAAAGGGGAGAAGCCTATGCCAGCATTAAAATACAGCCGACAACGGGAATGTATCAGAGAGTTTGTTCAGAATTGTCACGAACATCCTACTGCGGATACAGTCTATGCAGGAATTAAAGAAGAATTCCCGAATATCAGTCTGGGAACTGTATACAGGAACCTTTCTCTCCTGGTAGAGCTGGGAGAGATTGCCAAAATTTCTACAGGTAATGGACCTGACAGGTTTGACTGCAATACCAGACCTCACAGCCACTTTATCTGCACACACTGCCATTGTATCAAAGATATTGAAATGGCTGATATGGACTATATCACCCAGAAAGTCTCTGAAAATTTTGATGGGGAGATCACTGCCCACACCACAACTTTTTACGGTATCTGTAAAAACTGCTTAGATGAAAAAAATTTACAGAAAAGTAGTTGACAGTTTTTCTCTAGTATGTTAGATTTGACATAGAGACAAAATAGTAATCATTACTATTATTAAATTCCTGTAAAAACCTGGCAAAGCCAGATTTTATAAAAATTCTATAAGAAAAGGAGAACAAAGTTATGAAGAAATTTGTATGTAATGTATGTGGTTATGTTTACGAAGGCGACGCTGCTCCTGAAAAATGTCCAGTTTGTGGAGCGCCTGCAGATAAGTTCACTGAGCAGTCTGGAGAAATGAGCTGGGCTGCAGAGCATGTTGTAGGTGTTGCTCAGGGCTCAAGCGAAGATATCATGGAAGACTTAAGAGCTAACTACGAAGGCGAGTGCAAAGAAGTTGGTATGTACCTGGCTATGGCAAGAGTTGCTCACAGAGAAGGATATCCGGAAATCGGTTTATACTGGGAAAAAGCTGCTTACGAAGAAGCTGAACATGCAGCTAAATTCGCTGAGCTGTTAGGTGAAGTTGTTACAGACAGCACAAAGAAAAACCTGGAAATGCGCGTAGAAGCTGAAAACGGCGCTACAGCTGGTAAATTCGACCTGGCTAAACGTGCAAAAGCAGCGAACCTGGACGCTATCCATGACACAGTTCATGAAATGGCAAGAGACGAAGCCCGTCACGGAAAAGCTTTCGCAGGCCTTCTGAAGAGATACTTCGGCTAATCTCCGAAAAAATAATTTTTAAAATAGGCTGTCCCATTAATTGCAATTTAATGGGGCAGCCTATTTTCTATCCGTTTCTAATCTAAAACTTTTACCTCAAATTTGTCCACTTCCATATCTGCTCTTTCCGCAAACAGCGCCAGATAAGTTCCTGTAAAAGTCATCGTTCTTGTACTTTCTGTACATAGTCCCACAGTTAGACCTGTTCCCAGCTTTTCGTAATTTTCTCCATCTTTGCTGTACATAAAAGTGTAATATTCTTTATCTGTTACAATTCTCAGCCAGATACTATCTCCCTGTTGTAGATCAATTTCTGTCTGTGCTGTAACTACAAATATATCATGGATATGTTTTGCCAGGCAGATTTTCCATATATCCAGTTCTTTTGTAAGATAGATCTCGTAATGATAGTCCTTATTATAGTAAGCAGTCAGTCCCAGACGCATTCCCTGCACAGTTTCCATCGGGCGAAGATGAACCGTCGAAACCGTATCAAAGCCTTTCTGCCTGATACCTGCCCAGGTAGGCGTATCCTGCTCATTTATAGTTATGTCGCTTCCTCTTAAAACCATCGTATTAGTCTTTATTGATCTTCTATAGTTATCTGTTACCGGATTTCTTAAAAAGTTATATTGAGCAGGGAATACTTCTTCTGAAAAATCATCTGCAAAATCTCTGTTTACGGGATATGTTTCCGCAGGCAGCGGACCTTCCATATCAATGTCGATCAGCCCATTTTCACCTACTACCGGCCATCCTTCATCGTCCCATACAACAGGAGCCAGATAAGTCTCCCGCCCCAGATTATGAAGCAGAACCCGGTTATCTTTACCACCGCATGGTCTTATTGCCAGACATACCAGCCACCAGTTTCCATTTGCATCTTCCATGATGTCGGCATGTCCGGTACAATAAATCCTTTCCCTCATATCCTCCTTATGCGATAGTATCGGATTATGGGGACAAGGTTCATAAGGTCCATAGGGATTATCTGATCTCTGCATAGTCTCCATATGGCCATATTCGGTTCCACCCTCGGCAAGCATTAAATAATATTTCCCCTTTATCTTATATAAATGAGGGCCTTCCGGATATCTTCCGCCGCAGCCATAGCTGATGATTCTGCTTTCTGTAAGTTTTTCCCCTGTAAATGGATTAATCTCACTTGTTAAAATACAGGCCTTTCCTGTCTTATCCAGTCCTGTAGATGTAAAATATACTTTTCCATCATCATCAAATAAAATAGATGGATCGATTCCTTCCTGATCAATCCAGACCGGATCTGACCAGCCTTTCTCCGGCTCTTTACTATAGACAATAAAGTTTCCTTCTCCGCTGACATTAGTCGTTGTCATAAAAAAAGTTCCGTTATGCCAGCGTAAAGTCGGCGCATAAATGCCTCCTGAAGGACGACACTTTTTAAGAGACAGTTGATTTTCCGTTGTCAGGCAATGTCCTATCATTTTCCAGTTTACCAGATTCTTGCTGTGATAAATAGGCACTCCCGGAAAATATTCAAAGGATGAATTAACTATGTAGTAATCTTCTCCTACTCTACAGATAGACGGATCCGGGTTATATCCGGATATGATTGGGTTTTTATAATGCTGATTATCCATTTATGTCTGCTCCTTTCCATAGGTTAAATCAGTGTAAACATTTTTTTATTCTCTGTACTGCTATCCCGGCCTATCATTACCTCAAATTTGCCGGGTTCGCTTCCCCATTCTCCATTTTCCATATAAAACCGCAGCATTTCTTCTTTAATTTCAAATTTTACTACGGCTTCTTCTCCAGGCTGCAGAGTGATTCTTTTATAGCCTTTCAACTGCTTAACAGGACGCACAACACTTGCTGCAACATCATGGATATAAAGCTGGATTATTTCTGTTCCTGTTCTGTCCCCGATATTTTTTACGGTTACTTCTGCAACGATCTTTTCTCTTTCTGATAATTCTTTTTTATCTAATCTCACATCTGAGATAGAGTAATCCGTATATCCCAAGCCCCAGCCGAATGGAAACAGGGGTTTATTCGGTATATCCAAATATTTAGAAAGAAAACGATTTTCTTTTTGCTTTTCATCGTAAAAACGACCTGTAGGGAAGGAATCATAATGGATTGGAACCTGTCCTACACAATATGGAAAACTCATTGGAAGCCTTCCTGTAGGCTCATGGGTCCCGGACAATATATTCATAAGAGCCATCCCCCCTTCTGTCCCCGGCATCCATGCTTCCAAAACAGCTTTGGAAGATTCGCAGATCTCTCTGATATCCAAAGGTCGTCCATTGAACAATACAACCGCCGTATTAGGATTAATTGAAACAATTTCTTTTAACAATCTTTTTTGTATTGCAGGAATATCTAAATTTCCTCTACTGGTTGCTTCTCCTGTCTGGAGATAATGCTCCCCAAGAAAAAGGATTACCTTATCTGCAGTTTCCGCAGCTTTACATGCTTCGTCCCATAAAGCTTTTTGTTCTTCTCTCGTAAGCTTTTCTTCTCTATATTGTCCAAATCCTTCCAGTTTTGTATCTTCGTCTAATAATGTACATCCCTTTGCAAAAATAAAATTCCAGTCTTTCCCCAACTTTTGTGCAGCCTCTTTTACTGTTATAGTATCTTTCGGGTCTCCCAGGAAAGACCAGCCTCCCAAAAGCTCTTCTCGGTCTACATAGGGACCGATCATAGCAATTTTTTCCTGTCTCTTAACCGGGAGAAATTTCTCCTCATTTTTCAATAATACAAAGGATTTTTCAGCCGCCTCTAAAGCCAGCTTCCTATTATCTCCACACAGTATATATTTCTCTTCTTCTGCTTCGTCGGCTCCCTTAAAAGGATTCTCGAAAAGCCCAAGCTTATTTTTCAATTCCAGTATACGCATAACTGCTTCATCCAAAAGCTTTCGATCCACTTTCCCGGTATTTATAAGCTCTTCCAGATTTTCCGGATAGACACCTGACATCATATCGATGTCCACACCTGCTTCCATGGCCAGTCTGGCCGCATCGCTCCTATCCTCAGCTACTCCATGACATATGGTTTCGCCTATCGCTCCATAATCGCTGATAAGTACCCCTTCAAATCCCATTTCATCTCTCAAAATTTTGCGCATCAGTTCTTTATTGATCGTAGCAGGGATATCATTAACCGTATTAAATGATGTCATAACAAGAGCCGCTCCTGCATTCACCGCCGCCTGATAAGAAGGCAGGTAATATTCTCTGAATGTACGTTCTGTTAATTGAACAGTATTATAGTCTCTGCCCCCATCCGGCGCACCATATCCAGCAAAGTGTTTTACACAGGCACCCAATGTATATTTATCCTTCAGATCTTCTCCCTGATATCCCTGTACCATTGCTTCTGCAAATCTGCTGTTCAGCCATACGTCTTCGCCTGTAGATTCCATGACTCTTCCCCACCTGGCGTCCCTGACCAGGTCTGTCATTGGAGAGAACGTGACATGCAATCCGCTGACTGCCGCTTCTTTTGCCGCCATTTTTGCGCACTCTTTCGATAATTCCGGGTCAAAAGAGGCTCCCTGAGCCAATGGAATAGGATATACTGTCCGATATCCGTTAATTACATCCAGCATAAACATGAGCGGTATATGATGAGGATGTTTTTTCATATAGGCTTCCTGGATTTTTCTTATTTTCTCTGCGCCTGTAATGCCCAGAACAGAGCCTGCTAATTCTATGTCTTCCTTTGTTATGCCCAATTCCTGTGCAGGTCCCATAGCCACAGAGTCCTCTGCCAAAAGCTGTCCTGACACTTGAAAAAGCTGCCCTATTTTCTCTTTCGTACTCATACTGTCGAGTAATTCTTCCAACTTCTTATGTTCCAAACACGATCACCTCTTACCACAATATTTTCTTATTCCACTGCTTTATACTTAAATCTGAGGATTTCCGGCTCTGCTCCCAGCCTGCTATGATATCTTTCATCTCCGTTTAAGATACGTTCTCTATGCCAGCGTCCATTTTCAAAAAATCCTTGTTCTATGGATAGCAATGTCAGATGTTTTTCAGTTCCCCTGGGTGCTAAAAGTCTTATCTCTGTATTGCAGCCTAAGATCCAAAAGGAATTTTCACTGTCTTCCAGGATCATTCCCGCACAGCCCGGTTCGCTAAGCGGATGCTTTCGATATGTCAGCTCCAGTTCGCAGCCTGCAAGTCTTAGAAGAGTTCCTCTTTCATGTTCGCTTTTTTGGATATATCCTTTGACAGAGTCTGTTCCCCGGTACTTAAAATATAAATCTTTCACACTTTCAAGCAGCTCATAAGATTTTTTCAGATACTTTCCGGTTCCGTTACATGTAAAGGCCATCTCGTCAATCTTTAGTTTTTCTAATACCTGTTGATCGCTTCCTGAATTTTCTCTCTCTGATTCAGGATCCGTCAGAAAATCTTCTATGCCAAAAGGAGAAAATCCCAATGTATGATACAATGCAAATGCTGGAAAGACATTGGAAGCGCTGATCGTATCTCTCCTGGCTTCAGGAATGAGTAAAGCTCTGCCGTCATCTGAATATTCTTTACACACACGGTCAAAATCTGACACATAAATATCCGGGGCAAACACATCAATGCTTTTCGCCGCTTCCTTCCATACCGGAAGATTTCTGGCGATCGGTCCGCCGCTGGGATAATTTCCGGGTCGGTCCGGAAACTGATTCAGCCATGCGTTCACATACATAGGCAGCGGATATTCTTTTTTTCCTTCGGAAGCAATTTTTTCTACCGCACAGGCATAATGCCATGCCATAAATTTCTCTGCTGCCTGTTCTTTATAAAGTTCTTTCCATGACGGCAATTTTCTCTCTTTTATATCCGCTTTCTTTCCAAAAGTATCTTTCTTATGTTCCAAAAGAAACAATTTCTCCGGCACAGGCTTTGCAAATTCTTCTTCTGTAAGTGCAGAATAATCTCTTTCCGCTCCTAGAAAGCCGATCTCATTCTCTACCTGGATCATCAGAACGGTCTGTTCCTGCTGATCAAACTCTCTTAAAAATTTCATCAGCTTGCAAAAGGCTTTTGCATCTGCTTCCACTGCTTCTTTACACAGAGGTGTAATGGTATCTGACAGGATTTTTCCCGGATAGCAGGCTCTTTGAAACCTTTTTGTATCTATCTTCACCCAGTCCGGTACATAGGTACTTTCTCCATTTTTCCACAAGCCGAACCATAAAAGCACAAGATACATTCCTTCATCTCTGGCCTGTCTTATGATCCCTTCTGCCAGAGAAAAATCAAATTTACCTTCTTCCGGTTCCACCGTTTCCCAGGTTATCGGAACGATCAGTGTATTTAAATGAAGCCCTCTAATTTTTTCCCATACCTCTTTTTTCATATATTCCAGACTGGAGGAACTGGAATTATGTATCTCTCCGGCAAGCATAAGATATGGTTTTTCATGGACATATAATGTCCAGATACCATTTTTATCTTTTGAAATATATGGCAATCTTTCCATTTTTCTCTCCTATTTATGAGATTTCTTATCCCTTTAAGCCTGACATCTTGATTCCCTGAATGAAGTATTTCTGGCAGGTTGCAAAGATCAGAAGAACCGGAAGAAGCGCAACCAGAGACATTGCCATCATCTGTCCCATCTGAACATTTCCCTGCGCACTCTTGAAAAACTGCAGTCCCACTGCGATCGTAAATTTCACATTGTCATTTAAATAGATCAATGGGCTGAAGAAATCATTCCAATTATATACCAAAGCCATAACAAGTACGGCTAACATAACCGGTTTTACCGCCGGAAGGAGGATTTTTATAAATATCTGGAAAGAATTTGCCCCGTCAATCTTAGCCGCTTCATCCAGTTCCTTAGGAAGCGTCCTGAAGAATTGGATAAACAGAAAAATATTAAAAGCTCCTCCACCTAGCCAGCTTGGCAGGATCAATGGAAAATAAGTATTTATCATACCCAGTTTATCAAACATCAGATATTGAGGAATTAACGTAACCTGTGTAGGAAGCATAAGTGTCGCCAACAGAACTGTAAATAGAAATCCTGAGGCTCTTGCTTTAAATCTGGCAAATCCATATGCCACAAAAGAAGATGACAAAACTGTACCTACTGTTGCAAAAATTGTAATAAACAGCGAATTTTTAAAATATAACCCAAAATCCGCTCCTTCCCATCCTTCAATAAAGTTCTGCAGCGTCGGTTTTGATGGAAAAAGTGACGGCGGCATTTTATAAATATCGGATGTTTCTTTAAAAGATGTGGATACAAGCCAGATAAATGGAAACAGGCAAATGATAACTGCTGCAATAAGTATAATATAAGTCAATATTTTCCCTATTGTCTTCGACGTTTTTTGCGATTTTATATGCATATTTTTCACCTCTTTTAATCGTCATAAAATACCCAGTGTTTTGATGATAATTGAACAATCAATGTGATGACCATGATTACAATAAATAATCCCCATGCCAGCATAGAGGCATATCCCATTTTCCCATATAAAAATCCGTTATTATAAAGATGCATGGAAATGGTATATGTTGCATTAAGCGGCCCTCCATTTGTTAAAATAAATGGCTGCTGGAATATCTGGAAAGCGGAGATAAAAGTAACAATCAGATTAAAGTAGATCGTCGGTGTACACAACGGAAGAGTAATAGAAAACACCTGGCGTACAGATCCTGCTCCATCAATTTCAGCACTTTCGTAATAAGACCTGGGAATATCCTGGATTCCGGCAAGCATAATAATAATATTGTTACCTATCGTCCAGAGTGAAAGAATTACAATAGAAATCATGGCTACCTTCTGATCCCCCAGCCAATTCGGTCCTTTGATGCCGAATAAAGACAATACATAATTGATGATTCCGTAATCAGGGTTAAAGATCCAGCCCCAGAGGATCGTAACCGCCACTCCGGATGTTATATACGGGATATAAAATGCTGTGCGGAAAAATCCAAGACCTTTTACTTTCTTACTTAAAAGCAGTGCAATGAAAAAGGCCAGTATCAAACTCATTGGAACAAACATTACCACATATTTTAAAGTATTGAAAAACGCTTTAAAAAATAAAGGATCTTTTGTAAAGGCATAAATATAATTTTCAAATTTTACAAATTTTCCCTGTCCTGTCAGATTCATATCCGTAAATGATAAATACAGAGAATATATCATCGGATATAAGGTTAAAATCAAAAAGCCTATCAGCCAGGGTGCTGTATACAAATAAAACTTTCTTGCTTCACGTTTTTCCATCTTACTCATCGGCTTTTTTCTTTTTTTCAAAATAAAGCACCTCCATTTAAATGGTATTAAAAGGGCTGCTACAGCATATCAGGCCGCAGCAGCCCCCAATTATCTTTCAGAGTTTTCTTTTATTCGGTCTGATTTGCTTCATTAAAAGCTTGTTCCAAAGCCGGATAGTATGCGTCTATTGCTTCTTGTCCTGATTGTCCGTTGATCGTTACTGCCTGCCATATCTGAGTCCACTGATCGCCGGCATTGGCAAATGCGCCTCCCCAGATATTCAAGCGTGACCCTGCAAGTCCTTCCAGATATTTACTGTTGTCGATCGGTCCATTCTTGATTTCTTTGTAATATCCTTCTGCTACCTTTTTGTTTCCCGGAATTCCTACAGTCGCCGTTACTTTTGCCATATCTTCATTTTCGTAACCTACTTCTTTCAGGAATGTCCATGCGGCATCTTTATTCTCTGCCGTCTTCAGCATCGCATATCCTGTAGCATACATAATATTATTAACATTACTGCCTTCTACCTTAGGCATCGTCACAACATCCCATTCAAAATTATCTCCGATTTCATCTGCGATCAATTTTGTCTCAAAACCACCTAATGTATACATAGCTGCATGTCCGGATACAAATAACTGTTCCTTTGGTAAACTCTTTGCCGCTGCATCATCAGGCATTGCTTTGCTCTGAACCATCTCGCCAAATAAATCCAAACCTTCTGCTACTTCGGGGCTGTTAAGTTCCAATGTCTTCAGATCATCGCTGTATGGTGATCCACCTTTACATATCAATGCAAAGTTAGGGTCTACCCAATGATTGACTATACCATAGGTAGCGTCTGCCCCCTCACCGCTGACAAATTTTTCAGATGCTTCTTTTACATCATCCCAAGTCCAGTCTGCAGTCGGGTATTCAATTCCAAACTCATCAAACATATCTTTATTGTATGCAAGTACAAAGACATTCTCAAGCAAAGGCATTCCTTCCAGTTTACCATCTGGTCTATAATAAGGATCCAACATTCCATCAGTAAAGACTTCCTCTGTATTAACGCCTTCTTTATCTAAATATGGCTGGAGATCTTCGTAATAATCTGCATACAGACCATAATAGTCCGGGGAAGTCTGGATTACATCCGGTCCTGTGCCTGCTGCAAAAGCTGCCGCTGCCTTCTGATCCCATGCATGGTCTGCTGTGGGTATAACAGAATGTTCTACTTCTATTTCCGGATGATTTTTTATAAAAATATCCATTGCATCTTCACGAGCCTTTTTCTCTTCATCCGCTCCCCAAGACCATACTACTAATTTCTGTTTTCCACCGCTTTCTCCAGACTCAGAACTATCTGCGCCATCATTTTCTCCTGACGAAGAGCTTCCACATGCAGCCAGAGAAATTGTCATTGCTCCCGCAAGAGCCATAGCCAGAATTTTTCTTAATTTCATTAAAGATTCCCTCCTTGTTTTTGTTTCTTTATATAAATTGCAGCTGCGCGCCAGGCTGCAATCTATTTCAATATCATCTTTTATTCAAATTTTTCACTGTTTTTCCCTCAAGAATATCTATCTTTCCTCTATAGATATATTTGTAATTTTTTTCTTCCAGCATATCTAATAAAATATCTACACATTTTGCCCCCATTTTGTCAGGATATGTGGCTACACTGGTCAATTTCTTAGAAAAATGATTTCTTATATACGTCCCATCTATTCCCATAATAGAAACATCCTCCGGTACTTTTATTCCCAGAAGTTCCAACTCCTGGATCATACCATGAGCCATATCGTCATTAAAACATATCACCGCTGTCGGCTTATATCTGGAAGATATATATTTCTTTGCAGCCTTCCTTCCCACATCAAACAAATCATAATACTCAAACCCATCTGCTTCTGTAAGATAATTTTTCAATTCATCTTCCACTATTTCTGTTGTATTCTTAACCCTTATAACATATTGCAGATAGTCCTGCAGTTCTTCTTTCATGATCATTTTCCAATAGTTATACCTGTTTTTTGAATATCCGATATCAAAAGGAATTGCCATCCCTATTTTTCTATGTCCCATTTTTTTCAGATAATCTATTGCAATTTCTACCACTTTCCCGTCATCCAAGACTATGCTGGGCATTGGTTTAGAGAAAGTATAGGAAATATCGCAGGAAACGGTAACTGTCGGCAAATGATAAGTACGGCCTATTGTCGAGGCATATTCCTCTGCAACAGTTTCGTTTGGAAAAATAATCCCATCTATCATAAAGTTTTTGATTTTTTCAAAATCATAAGACATATCCAGCAATACTCTATAATTTCTTTTTTGTGCCTCACGTACAATTCCATGAAACATCTGATTATAATAAGCGCCTGTTATATCTCTTTGAAAAAAAATCACCTGACCGCTTCTCCGTCGTTGAAGAGACAATGCAATAGGATTTGGATTATATCCCATTCTTATTGCTGTTTCTATAATTTTCTCCTTCTTTTCTTTCTTCACATATCCACTGTTATTCAATGCTCTGGATACTGCTGCTGTTGAAACGCCAGCTTCACGGGCCACATCTTCTCTATTCACTTTTTTATTCATCTTGTCACTTCCCGCTTATTTATTTGGTGATTTTTATAAGCAAATTATACCTATTCTAAATATTATGCTCAATATGCTAAAATGTGTACGCCCGTTCATATATCAAAATATATATATTTTATATTAATACTTTAACGGTATCGTTTTAATTTAATTTTGTGAAGCATTTTCGTTTTATTCCTATCTTAATAAATTTTATGCAAAAGAAATGGTTTTTTCTGACTATTAATGTTATACTGATTCTACCAGCCTGGCTCTGCTGCCGGGCAAAAAACACTATTGCTAATGAAAAAGGAGGTTTTTACTATGAGCAAATACGCAGGAACCAAAACAGAGCAGAACTTAATGGAAGCATTCGCAGGTGAATCTCAGGCAAGAAATAAATATACCTACTACGCTTCCGCAGCAAAAAAAGCCGGCTATGAGCAGTTAGCCGCTCTCTATCTGGAAACCGCAGACCAGGAGAAGGAACATGCAAAAATGTGGTTTAAAGAATTTCATGGCATTCACGATGTAGAAGCCAATCTGGAAGACGCCGCTGCCGGCGAAAACTTTGAGTGGACCGATATGTACGCCCGTATGGCAAGAGAAGCAAGAGAAGAGGGCTTCCCTGAACTGGCTGCCAAATTTGAAGGCGTCGCCAAGGTAGAAGCTGCTCATGAAAGACGTTATCGTAAACTTCTGGAAAGCTACAAAGCAGACAAGACCTTTAAGGGAGATGCACCTTTAGGCTGGAAGTGCAGAAACTGCGGATATGTACATATGGCAGATGAAGCTCCAGAGGTTTGCCCGGTGTGCGCTCATCCAAAGGCTTACTTTGAAAGAAAAGTAGAAAACTACTAATTTTCAAATTTTTATATCATAAGCCATTCTCATAGATTGTCCTATGAGATTAATAATTAACATAAAAGTCCCTGTTAGAAACCCCGCTCCTTCCGGATTCTAACAGGGACTTTTACAGCCTGAAAATATCATCCTTTTTTATCCAAAGCCTCCAGGGTATAGTCATGAAGGGTTTCTCTCCGGAATGAAAGAATGTTTTCTATTCTGTCTATCTGTTCTTCGTCCATCAGAGAATAGCTTTTATTCAAAAGCTACTGGTAACTGTTTAATACCATTTTTATATGGTCACTGGCAGGAGGACGGTTTATTGGCGTTTCCATTTGTTCATAAAAGAATAAAAATTCCCGGTATCCTTTATAACCGCACTTTTTTGCATTCTCAAAAACATATTTTCCATTAATGCTCTCCACAGGAATATTTTTGTACTCTGCTGTCTTTTTCACCAAAATACTGCTGGCTCATACTCCTCTATGTACTTTTCCTCTATATTCTGTATTTTCTCCATAATTCCGGGACCGCCTTTTTCCATGGCCTCTGTAGGCATTTCTCCGGTGGTGAGAAAACTTCCGTCCTCCTATAAGCCATGAAAGTTCTTTCTCCTTTTCTTCCATACATTGAAATAATCTCCTGGTGGAATTATAATAAAAGCAGAGATTACAGATTTTCAAAAAAACTGCTGACCCATAACAGAAAAGGAGAATTTTATGATTATCAAAAATGCAATGGTGTTTCAGGAAGATGGAACCTTTCAGAAAAAAGACATCTATTTAGAAAAAGGTTTTTTGGTTTCCAGTGAAGAAGAGGTAACAGATAAGACAGAAATTGACGCTAGCGGTCTAAAAGCAATTCCAGGGCTAGTAGATGTTCACAGCCACGGCGCTTTTGGACATGATTTCTGTGATGCAGACCCGGAAGGGTTGAAGGTGATACTAAAATATGAAAAGGAGCACGGAATCACCTCCTACTGCCCCACCTCCATGACCTTGGCAAAAGAAAAACTTCTGGAAATCTTCGCCTCTGTTAAGGATATGGAAACGTCCTCTGACATGGCTAGGATTGCAGGAATTAATATGGAAGGTCCTTTCGTAGATGTAAAGAAAAAAGGTGCCCAGGCCTCGGAGCATATCTGTCCTCCAGATCCGGATTTCTTCCGTCTCTGCAATGAACACTGCGGAAATATCATAAAACTGGTAACCCTTTCACCAAAGGAAGAAGGAGCAATGGATTTTATCCGGGAGCTGAAAGACGAAGTCATGATTTCTCTTGGACATACTACCGCCGATTATAACTGTGCAAAAGCAGCCATGGATGCCGGTGCCGCCCATGTGACCCATCTCTTCAACGCCATGCCTCCCTTTGCCCACAGAGATCCGGGTGTGATAGGCGCCGCTCTGGATACAGAAAACTGTATGGCAGAACTGATCTGCGATGGTTATCACATTCATCCTTCCATGATCCGGGCTGCTTTTAAAATGTTCGGGGAAGAAAGGATCTGCCTGATCAGCGATTCCATGATGGCTACCGGAATGCCTGACGGAGAATACGAGTTGGGTGGGCAGACTGTTTATATGAAAGACCGGTTCGCTGCCCTTTCTGACGGCACATTGGCCGGATCTGCCACAAACCTGTTTGACTGCATGAAAAAAGCCATGGAATTCGGTATTCCCGAATCCACAGCTATTTTTGCAGCTACCAGAAATCCAGCCAAAAGTATCGGTATCTATGACAAAGTAGGTTCAATTACTCCTGGAAAATACGGCGACATTCTGGTCGTAGACGATAAATACAACCTTATACAGGTTTTCTGAGAGAACAAAGTGTTCAAGCCCACCTCAGCTCCCCCTTTCCCTCAATCTTGAGGGGCTTGAACACTTTGCGCGCCGCCGCAATACCGCAAGGCGGTAACATACCTCATTGCGGCGTGTGCATCCCGCCCGGAGGGCTTTTTATTCTATAGGAAAGTCCTCCGGACTTTCCTATAGAATAAAAACAGTGGAAATCCCATTACTTTTTTCCGGATTTCCACTGTTTCTCTATAAGCAGGATTTTTCCTGCCCTGGTCATTCTCTTAATTTCCCATTCTCTTCTCATGGCCTCTTCCTTTGTCTGAAAAGTCTCATAATAAGCCAGTTCCACCGGCCTCCTGGCCCTGGTATATTTGGCACCCTTCCCTTCATTATGACAGGCCAGCCTTTTCTCCAGATTGTTTGTCCATCCTGTATAAAGACTTCCATCTCTGCACCGCAGTATATAGGTATAATTCATTTCTTCTGCTCCTGATCTATGTAATGGACGTCTCATCTGCATACAAGCCAGACATGACGCCCTATATATTAAGCTGCCGATAAAAATGGTACTTTACCAATAGGACTGATTTCCCTGCCACTGGCAGGCTCAGTCATAAAAGACTGTAAGAGTATGATCGGCTGCGGATTTTTCCGCATACTTTATTATACTCCTACAGCCTGAAATTGTGAATCCCTTCTGTTCTTATGGAAGATACTGGAGGGGATCCAGAGGTGTCCCATCTTTCTGCAGAGCAAAATACAGATTTGCTCCTTCCTCTGTATAATATTTTGTAGGTTCGTTGATATAACCCAGAACAGCTCCTGCGGATACATATTCTTCTGCCTGGAAAGGAACGTCTTTCAGCTGTCCGTAAATCGCCTGATATCCATTTCCCATATCCACAGTTACTGTAGTTCCTGTCTCTTCATTCTCCACAATAGACAAAATCTGTCCGTTGGCAACTGCCGCTACCGGTGATCCTACCTCTGCCGAAATAGCAATGGCAGGGCTGGTCTTATAGACATTCAGCGTAGGGAAATACACGGTATTGTCCATATTATAGTCAATGACCACCTGTCCGTTTACCGGCCACTCCATAAGAGAGCTCTCTGTAAAATTCAGTTCAGGAGCCATGGCTGTTTCCACCTGCTCTGTTACCTGAGCCGAAGCAGCCTCAGAATCCTGGGCAGCCTGGTCCTGACTTTCATCTGTCTGTTCTGCACTCTCTGTATTTTCTGCCTGTTCTCCGGCAGCATCAGACTGTTGTGAATCTTCTTCCTCTACATCTCTGGTTCCTTCTACATTAGATGTATTAGCATCCGCAGTTTCTTCTGAATCCTCTCTCTCCTCAGTCTTTATTGCCTGATCGACAGAATCCTCCTCGTTCTCCATAACAAGTTCTTTCTCATTTGGTGTGCTCTTACTCCCGGACTGATACACAACTCCGCATGTAACCACCAGAGCCAGTGTCAAAATACTGCCCAGCAGCACTCGAATTTTCCTCTTTTTATTCATAATCATCACCTCTGACTATCCTGGAGCAATCCGCCCCTTTTTGTTTTCACATATAGGATTGCCAGAAAATGAAAACTTATACACAATTCATTTCTCTTTTTCCCCCTTATATGATAAAATGATACCAAGAGCCGAAAGCTCAGACTTTTATGCCTGCATAAAAAAGTCTGAATTTGAGGCTCGCAAAACATGAGTATGTAGTCCGACAGGACGAAATACGAATGTTTTTAGAATTTCGGGAGCACGAAGTGCGGAGAAATTCGTGGTATCACAAGAGCCGAAAGCTCAGGCTTTTATGCTTGCATGAAATTATTTTAGAATTAAATACTTCATATGGAGGAGCTTACATGG
>ERZ1643250.200-NODE-200-length-72699-cov-76.403516_pt1 | contig 72699 bp, 62 predicted proteins | sample MGYA00579262_ERZ1643250 | MGnify/ENA primary metagenome ERZ1643250 (study PRJEB29033, sample SAMEA4952265) | chicken gut metagenome | biome: Broiler Chicken; feature: Gastrointestinal Tract; material: Caecum | place: Ireland | collected 2018 | study: Broiler...
TCTGGGACAAGATCATCAGCGGCTGTGACCTGGTGGATACCGTATAAAAAATGCCTTCTCTTTTGACGGGATACACATATCTCTCTTTTAGCCGTGAAGACAGTCAGTCTTCTTGTAGACCAGATCAATGAACGGCAAAAAGAAAACCGGCTCCTCTGAAGGAACCGGCCCATAAAGTTGTCACTCCTATCCTATTCTGAAGGGAGATCACAGAGGGGCCGCTACAGCGGCTCCTCTGACCTTGCCTGGCGCTTTGCCTGCTCTGCTGTCATCTTCCAGTTTTTCCATAGCCTTCAACTCACATCATGTCAAGTTAATTACATGCATATTTTCTCCACATATCTAATGCATTTCTAAACACACTGATAGTAAATCCTTTGTCTCCTGCTTAATCCAACTCGTTATTCTGCTCTTCCAACAGCTTTTTCAACTCTTCTTTGCTCGGCAGGACTGTTTCATACTTGCTGGCAAATATCTGTGTGTTGTTTTCGGGCAGTGTCATTTCGACAATAGCATTATTTTTGTCCTTACAAAGAACAATACCAATCGTAGGATTTTCATCCTTAAGTTTTATTTTTCTATCATAGTAATTAACATACATCTGCATCTGCCCGATATCCTGGTGTTTTAATTCTCCAATTTTCAAATCAAAAAGCACAAAGCAGCGCAACAAACGATTATAGAAGACCAAGTCCACTCGAAAATGCTCTTCATTAAATGCGAAACGTACCTGTCGCCCTATAAAGGCAAATCCAGTTCCAAGTTCCAGAAGAAACTTCTGCAAATGATCGATAATTTTTGTTTCAAGTTCTGTCTCTGAATACTCTGGTAATTCTGGAAGGCCAAGAAATTCCAAAACATACGGATCTTTCACAGCATCCTCTGGATTCTCTATAGTCTGTCCTTCAGACGCCAAACGTGTCACTTTTTCCTTATTCCTGCTTAATGCAAGTCGTTCATACAGTGAACTGTCGAACTGCCTTTTCATCTCTGACAGACTCCAGCCGTTTTTTGCTGCTTCGATCTCGTAAAAATGCCTCTCGTCAATATTGGAAATACGCATCAGCTTCAGGTAATGTGACCAACTAAGGAAAAACTTTCTTCCACTGCTTACCACTGGAAGATTCTTAAATTGGTCAGAAGGTGTCTGACCAATTCACTTCCACTTTTTACACTCTTTTAAGTTAAAATTTTGTTATACCGTTGCGAATTATAAGTAGCCAAATACCTATATAGAATGTACCTCTCCATAATCAAAAATTCCTGCTTTCATTTTATTATTGACTTTTTATGATGTCAACAACATAGTAAGAACACCACAAAAGCGGAGAGTCCTCACGCTCTCAGCCCCCGGTCCATCAGCCGGCAGAATATCACCGCCACTCCCGTACTCACCGCCGTAGCTGCAATCGCCGGCCCTACGATTGCCGTAGGATTTATACTGCCGTACTGGCTTCGGTAGGCAATGATATTTACAGGTATCAGCTGTATAGAAGAAATATTGATAATAAGAAAATTACACATCTCATTCCCTGCAATTCCCTTTCCTCTGGCCTTGCCCGGCCCTTTGCCTGCTCTTCTGTCATCTTCCAGTTTTTCCAGTTCTTCCATAGCCTTCAGTCCAAAAGGTGTGGCTGCCCAGCCAAGGCCGAGAAAATTGGCGATCATATTTGCAGATATGTATTCCAGCGACCTGTGCGCTTCCGGTATCCGGGGAAATAAAAAATGAAGCAGCGGTCTCATTGCATTAGTAAGCTGGTCCACCAGGCCCGAGGCCCTGGCGATCTCCATCAGCCCCACCCACATGGCCACGATTCCCGCCATGGTAATGCAAAGAGATACTGCCTCTTCCGCAGAGGAAAGGGCAGCCTCCGTTACTTCATTCATGTTTCCGGTAATTCCCCCGTATATGATTCCCACCAGGAGCATACCGCCCCAGAGATAGTTCAGCATAGGGAACTCCTATAGATTTCTTTTTTAAAATATATGTCTGACAGCTCTGTGCTATTCTTAGCATACGACCATTTCTAACCACTCAGCTGCTGCTTTCTTCTGTCTCATTTACAGCTCCAGCCTCGGAGTTTTCCTCTACGGCATTCCCCTCCACAGTTCCCGACTGGCTCTCCTCCTTGTCACTGTCCAGAGAAGAGTTGATTACCGCCGGTTCTGTGCCATACTGATCTGCCAGACTTTGGGAATACTCCTCTATCCGGGAAATAATCCCTTCCCCGGTATCTCCTTCCACAGGCGTGGGCTGGTAATCATTGACTCCCTGAGCCCAGGAGCCGGAAATCTTTACTGGAGTGATATTGGTTACATTATCCCCCACCAGTTCTCCATCCTCCAGGGTAAAAGTCTGCTGAAAGATCATAGCATCCATATCATTTGGCCCGGAATTTCCTCCGAAACAGAAATTGCCCAGACTATAGACAATGTTCTTTCCTTTATATGTCTCGATTCCCTGAAGTACATGAGGATGATGTCCCAGGACCAGGTCTGCGCCGTGGTCTATAGCTGAATGAGCCAGATCCACCTGAATCTCATTGGGGACGTTGGTGCGCTCGATTCCCCAGTGGAAAGAGGCGATGATGAGCTGAGCCCCCTGTTCCTTCAGACTCTCGATATTTTGGATCATCTCTTCCTCGCATCCCATATGGTCCGCCAGCTCATATGTTCCCACAAGGCCTACTTTAACACCTTTTACATCCAAAAGAGCTGTTCTGTCATAACCGAAGGTAGGGATGCCGGCATTCTCCATAATCTCTATGGTGTCGGTATAACTCTGCTCTCCATAGTCACGGCTGTGATTATTTGCCAGATTGGCCGCTTCCACAGAACCTTCTGTAAGGATCTGCACATATTCCGGATCCCCTTTAAAAGCAAACTGCTTAATCTCCCTCTGGAGTTCCTCTGCGGTGAGAATGCCTTCCATGTTCACGATTGTCAGATCATCCTGAGAAAATACAGGAAGCACCTTCTGGAAAAAATATCCCGGATCCTGCACTGCCTCATATTTTGCCGGAAGACTGGTGGCATAGTAAAAGTTCTCATCTGTTCCCAAAGTACAGTCTCCTGCAGCGCTGATGGTAAGACTGACCTTCTCCGGCTCTTTTTCCTGGACTTCCTGGGCCTGTTGTTTCTGTTTCTCTTCTTCCTGCTGCCGCTCCGCCCCTGCAGCCATTGCCCGTATTGCCAGCACCAGTATCAAAAGAAGAAGCGCTCCTCCTGCAGCCCCTCCCAGGATCATTTTCTGCCTGCGGACCTGACGGCGCCGCATTTCCATTTTTCTCTCTCGTTCCCTCTGTCTTTTCTTTCTGTTCTCCTCCATAGTTTATCTCCCGTACTTGCTTACGCCAGATTCAGGATTCCTGAAGCAGACTCTGATAAATATCACGTTTGCTCACGCCTCTGTCTTTTGCCACCTGCTTCATAGCCTCCTTCTTCTCCATGCCCCGGCTCAGATACAGCTCCATGTGCTCTGCCACAGACATGTCTTCCCATTTCCTTCTCTCTTCTTCTCTTATTTCCTCTCTGGATTTTCCCTCCAGCACCAGTACGCATTCTCCCTTTGGAGGATTGTCCTGATACCATTTCCATGCCTCTTCCAGTTTTCCCTTAAAGACTGTCTCGTGTTTTTTGGTCAGCTCTCTGCACACAGCAACATCTCTGTCTCCCAGTTCATGGAAAAGTTCCTCTAAGGTTTTCACCAGCCGGTGAGGGGCTTCATAGAGCACCAGAGTCCTGGTATCTCTCTTCATTTCTTCCAGGATTTCCTGACGTTCTTTCTTATCCTGAGGCAGAAAGGCCTCAAAGGAAAACCGTCTGGCAGGCAGACCCGACATGGTAAGAGCCGTGATACAGGCCGCCGGTCCCGGTACAGAAGTAACCTGGATTCCCGCCTCCCAGCACATGGCCACCAGTTCCTCTCCCGGGTCTGAAATCCCCGGCGTCCCGGCATCTGTAATAAGGGCTACCTGCTTTCCCTCTTCCATCTGACTTACCAGCCATCTGCCTTTATCGTATTTGTTATATTCATGATAACTGGTCATGGGTGTCTTTATCTCAAAATGATTCAGAAGCTTCCTGCTGTTCCTGGTGTCCTCCGCCGCGATCAGATCCGCTTCTTTTAATATACGCAGAACCCGGAAAGTAATGTCTTCCAGATTTCCAATAGGCGTTGCACATAAGTATAGCTGTCCCTTCATTTTTTCCACTCCTGTCCGTAAATGTCCAGAACCTCCCTGGCGTATACACCAGGAGCCTCATAGACGATAAGAGGCTTTTCCACAGTCATTCTGGAACGCCCCCCTCTCATCCCCTCGATCAGCACCAGATTAGGTTCTTTATCCACATAGGGATATACCAGCCGCATTCTTTTTGGCTCTATCTTATAACGGACCATAGCCGACAGGATCTCTGCCAGCCGGAAAGGCCGGTGTACCATATAGAATCTGCCCCTGGGCCGCAGGACTTTTGCTCCCTGCTCCAGAATGTCCTCCAAAGTACATAATGTCTCATGGCGGGCAATGGTCTTTGCCTGATTTTCTCCCGTAAGTCCGTGGCTGCCGATCATATAGGGAGGATTGGTGACCACTACATCAAAAGAAGAGTTTCCGTATATCTGTGAAGCCTCTTTAATATCTCCCAGTGTAATGGATATGTCTTCCTCCAGGTGATTGTAAGCCACACTTCTTCTGGCCATTTCAGCGCTTTCTTCCTGTATCTCCAGTCCTGTATATTTTCCCTGGGGGTACCGGGCTTTTAATAAAATAGGGACGATTCCTGTGCCCGTCCCCATATCCAGCGCCTTCTCTCCCGGTCTAACCTGGGCATACCAGGAAAGAAGCACTGCGTCGATGCCAAAACAAAACTGCGAAGGGTTCTGTATCAGCATGTATCCGTTCTGGAGGTCATCCAGCCTCTCATCTTCTCTGATCAGTCTGTTCTCTTCCATGAATGGATGATCCTTTCTCCTATTTATCCTTTTCCAGTTCTTTTAAAGCTTTCATCTCTTCAGGGCTGATCTTAATCTTATCTTTTTTCTGTCTGGATTTAAATTTCAGCTCTGAGGCCTGATACTCTCTCACTTCCTTCTCGTCTTCCACATCCACCACTACTTTCACCAGCTGGCGGAGGACATTGACACTCTGCACTTCCCCTTTCAGTCCTTCCGGGGTAGTTACCTTGTCTCCTGTGTTGGGAAGTTTCCGGTTCAGTTCTTCATAGTTTTCTTCCTCATTTTTCAGACAGCACATCAGCCGTCCGCAGACTCCGGATATTTTAGAAGGATTCAGTGACAGATTCTGCTCCTTTGCCATTTTTATGGAAACAGGGGCAAACTCTGAAAGGAAGGTATGACAGCATAATTCTCTGCCGCAGATTCCGATACCTCCCAGAATCTTGGTCTCATCTCTGACACCGATCTGACGAAGTTCTATCCTGGTCTTGAAAACTGCCGCCAGGTCCTTCACCAGCTCCCTGAAGTCAATCCTTCCATCTGCAGTAAAATAAAAGAGGATCTTATTATTATCAAAGGTATACTCCACATCAATAAGTTTCATTTCCAGGTTATGTTCCCGGATTTTTTTCTGACAGATCTTATAGGCTTCTCTTTCCTTCTTCCGATTTGTCTCTTCTTTCTTGTCATCCTGAGCATTGGCAATACGGATAACATCCTTTAAAGGCTGAACAACCTTTTCTTCCTTTACATCTCTTGGGGCCAGCACCACGTTGCCATACTCTACTCCTCTGGCAGTCTCTACGATTACGTGGTCTCCGGCTTTAATATCCAGATCTTTAGGTGAAAAATAATAGATTTTTCCTACGTTGCGAAATCTTACTCCAATTACTCTTATCATGTCAGTTCTCCCTGATTGTCAGGAACAGAAGCTCCATGGTCAGTTCAAAATTAACATTGGCCTGAAGCCGCACCTTGGCAGTCTCAATAGCCTTGATAATATTTTCCAGACCCTCGTAGGAACTTTTGTCCGCCCGATTTTTTATGTCTTTATACTCCTGTCTGAATACCAGACCGTCTATCTCATGTGTAGCCTTGAACATCAGCACATCCCGGAACCATACGAGAAACAGATCCAGATACTCATAGATGGTATGCTTTTCTTCCGAAAGAGCCTTAATGGCGTCTACCATCTCATACACTTCCATATCCTTGCTTCTTTTCAGTATCCTGAGAGCAGCCTCCATCATCTGAGAAAAATCCTCTGCCGTGGCAATCTGCTTTGCTTTTCCCACATTTCCCTGGGCAAATGCCACACTGACCTCTGCCTGATAGTCGGGAACATGAAGTTCTTCCATAAGATATTTCTTTATAACTTCATCTCTCACCGGCTTAAAGTTCAGGGTCACACATCTGGAAGAAATAGTAGGCAGCAGAGAACCACCGTTATTTACCAGCAGAAGGATTACCGCATAAGCCGGCGGCTCCTCAATGGTCTTCAAAAGAGCATTCTGAGCCTGGACGGTCATTTTTTCCGCTTCATCTACAATGTAAATCTTATAGGGACCGGTATATGGCTTGATGGCCACATCTCCGATAAGCTGTTCCCTGATATCCTCAATACCGATAGAGTTGGGTTTCTCATGGGTAACATAAATAATATCCGGATGATTCCGGTTCATGGCTTTCTTACAGGAACTGCACTGCAGACAGGGCTCTTTCCCATGTTTCTCGCACTGCAATGTCATGGCAAACAATTTTGCCAGAAGCTTCTTGCCGCTTCCCTTTTCTCCTGCAAAAATATAGGAATGGGAAACCTTGTCCATAGCCGCAGCATTCTGTAAATGTTTGATCACTTCTTCATGTCCTAATACTTTTTCAACTAACTGCATTGCAATCCACCTCAATTCCTGCTTGTTTTTGCAAATTTTCATTATGTAATTATAGCACAGATTTTTTCATTACTGCAACGTTTGTATACAGGTTTTCAATTCCTTTACACAGCTTTCCAGTTCAATATTCTCAAAGTGCCTTTCAATTCCTGCTTTTTTCAGATTTTCCAGAGAAAAATCTTCCTCATCTGCCAGGAATCTCCTGCACATTTCCGCATATTTAGGCTCAGGCTGAAACTCTTCCCTGCGGATTGCCCGTTTCAGCCGTTCTCCATCCTCTACCTCTATATAAAGGGGGCATATCTTCTCTTCTCCGTAATAATCTTTCATGTGGAGATAGGATTCCAGAGTACCGATTCCCAGATAATTCCTCTGTTCCAGCTGAACCTGTCCATCGTCAGCAGTAAAATAAATCCAGGGGCCGTAGACTGTCTGGTAAGTTCTGGATTCAATAATCTTTCCCTGGGCCTCATATTCCTTAAAGGTTTCCTCTCCTACAAAATAGTATTCCCGCCCCGGCTGTTCCCCCTGGCGCATAGGCCTGGTAGTGTAAAGGACAATATTCCTTAAGGCCAGCTCCCGGTCTTCCAGCAGCCTTCGATATATAGTATCCTTTCCTGAAGAACTTTTACCCATGATATAAAATATTTTTCCCATCTCTTCCCTCTTTATCTCTTTTTCACTGTTTTTATTCTCTTCTGTGTATAATCTGACAGGCCCTGGAGGCGGATTCCCTCCTTTTCCCACCGGACTGCCTGTTCTATGAACTCTTCGGTAATCTCTTCTCCCGGAACCAGCAAAGGAATCCCCGGGGGGTACAGATAGGCAAATTCTCCGGAAATGAGCCCTCTGGACTCTGTCAGGTTTCTCTCCTCCTGTTCCCTCTCCATAGCCTGTGATATAGACAGGATCTGCCGGGAACAAAGTTCCTGGGGATAATCTGTAAAACTCAGCGGTTTTCTTTTGTACCCTTTCATCAGCCTGGAATCAATTTCCAGCAATGCCTCTGCCAGCCTCTGAAAGCCCTCCTCTGTGTCCATAAGACTGGTAAGGGCCAGGACATACTTAGGGGCCTCCATCTCCAGCTCCAGACCGTATTTCTCCCTGAGTATCCGGTGCAGAGAAGGACCGTCTATATTTGCCCCTTCTCCTGAAATTATAATTTTTGACAGATCCAGATCAAAAATCCCTTTCTGTCCCAGAAGCTCCTTCCCCGGCAAATATAGGGTCTTCATCTGAGCCAGAACCCTTCTCCATTTGTCCAATCGGCATACATACTTCTCAAATTCTTCTTCTCCCCGTTGTTCCACATAGCGGAGGCAGGCCGTTATAGAGGCCATAAGCAGATAAGAAGGGCTGCTGGTCTGGTAGATGCCCAAAAACCTCTCCAGTCTTTCCCTGGACACCAGTTCTGACTGGTTGTGAAGAACCGCCGTTTGGGTCAGAGAAGGTAATGTTTTATGTAAGCTTTGTATCACAATATCTCCGCCCTGATACAGGGCAGATTCTGGAAAATAATCGTGAAAAGGCAGATGGGCGCCGTGAGCCTCATCTACAATAAGAGGAATCCCATATCTGTGAACCGTCTCAGCGATCTTTTTCACATCAGACAAAATCCCGTCGTAAGTAGGTGACGTGATCAGCACTGCCTGAATCTCCCCATCTGCTGCCAGGGCAGCCTCCACATCTTCCGGACAGATTCCTCCGTTGAGCCCCAGACTCTCCTCCCAGGAAGGATACAGGTATACCGTCTCCAGTTCTCTCAGGCAGGCTGCATGGTAAGCTGCCTTATGGCAGTTCCTGGCCATAAGGAGTTTCCCTCCTGGTTTCGTACAGGCAGACACTGCTGCCAAAATCCCTGCCGTACTTCCGTTGATCAAAAAATAAGTCTGCTTTGCCCTGAAGATTTCTGCCCCATATTCCTGAGCTTCCTTCAGGATACCCTCTGCATGGTGGAGATTATCGAATCCCGTAATCTCCGTAATATCTTCCAGATATGGATTTTCCAGATAAGGCGTCACTGCCTGTCTTTTATGCCCCGGCATATGAAAGGGATAGGCTTCTCCTCTTCCGTATTTATACAATTCTCTGTCCAGATATTTTCCCTGACTCATTATTCCAAGGCTCCTTTTACTGTCTTTTTTCTATATATTTTTCTCTGATTCCTATTGGAAAAAGACTCTGCCCTTCCCCGAAGGAGCAGTCTTCTTCCCTCAGGATTTCTTGTATAGATAAGATGGTATTTACCGATATAAGGCTCCATGTCTTTTCGGAAATTTTCCGCTTTTTCCCTGGTTCCAGAAAAAACCTGGGGTACGCAGAAATATTCTACAGGTTTTTCTATGTTTCGTCCATAGACAAGAAGATATCTCTGATTATCTATAGGTTTCAGCATATCTGCCAGGGCCTGGGCAAAGACTGTCTTTTCTCTGTCCGTCCCTCCGCTAAGCCATGCCCAGAAGCGGATTCCTATCTCCTCCTCTGTGGCAGCCTCACAGGAGGATAAGATATACCCTCTCTTCTTCAAAGCAGCCAGCAGTCCTCTGCTCAAAGCTTTGTACCGGCTCATTGGAGTAAGCCACCAGATCAGTTTCTTTCCCCAAAGAAATGTACCTGCAACAAAGACTGCCGAAAGGATAAAGAAGATGAGATTAGAAAACATGGTTCCCCTGGTTATATTCACTCGTACCAGTGTATTGCAGATCTGCATAAGCAAAAGCAGGATCTGGGCTCCCAGGGCGTTATAAAAATGTACGCCCCGACGGCTGCTCTTTTTCTCCGTGCCGCACTGGTCCGCCATCTCCATTTTCTCATAAAAGCACACATCTTCTTTCCATTGTCCGGCAACGATTTCCCGGTGGCTGGACAGCTCCTCCATCTCCAGATTGATCTGCTGCACATGGGTGGGATCATAAGGCGGTGAAATAATAGTAAGCCTTTCCATTCCATTTTCAATCCTGCTGCCGTCATAGCGAAGCCCTGGTATCCCTTCCATTCTTCTCTTTAATGTATAGAAATCCTGGGACAATTCCGGCTCCTGTATTCCCATTTGTTTCCTTTCTCTTTGTTCCTTTGGCTGCAAAAGGCAGACCAGATGCCAGATATTGCTGACTTTATCCGGTTTTTCCTTATTTACCCGGATAGCTCTTCCTCTCATCTGATTTCCCAAAACATAAGAGCCTACAAAACTGGCAAGAATAAGGGAATTAATACAGGGAGAATCCCAGCCTTCACCCAGAAGAGATTTGGTGCCGATAAGAATCTGGATGTCTCCCCTTTCAAAAAGCCTGGTCATAATTTGAATATAGATATGTTGTTTTCCCTGTACTGCTGCCTCTGTATAGCCAAGAGCCCCTCCTCTGCTGTCTGTAAGGGGCTTCAATTCTGGTTCCAGACCTGACGCTTCCAGAGCAGCCTCCTTCAGAAACTTCTCTTTTGCAGAATCTGGAAAGACAAGAAGACTTCCGCAGAGCACTCCCAGTTTCCAATCCATCCCTTGTCTCCTGAGAAGCTCGAATATGGGCAGAACTCCAATATTTCCCACTTCTTTTTCCGGCTCTCCCAGAGACTTTCTGGCCTCTTTCCTTACATAGTCCGTAAGGATCAGCATCCTCAGTTCTTCTCTTTCAGAAGCATACTCCCGGAAAGCAATCCTGCAGATACTATCCATCTTTCCCACGCTGTTTGCCAGCATTCGTTCTATTCGGCTGTTCATCAAAAAGCAGACCTTTCCCTTTTCTATGAGACCGGCTGCTTTCAGCTTTTTCATCAGTTCTTTCTGATAGTTTTCATAGCAAGTGTAGCTTTCTCTATCCTCGTAAAGAAAGCCCTGGAGAAATATTTCCATCCATTTTTCTGACATATCCGGCAGGCTCTCGATTCCCAAAACCTGGAGCCAGGCAGGTGAAAAGGAAATTCCCATACACTGGCAGTAAATCAGCAGGGAAGACAGGTAAGCCGGATTCTCCAGCATTTGGTCAAAATAATTCTCATAATCCAAAAGGGCCCTATGGGAAGCTGCAGCCTCTCTCAGCCTGGAATCTCCAAGAACTTCTTCAAACATCTCATCAGAAGTCATCCGAAACTGTTCCAGCTGTCTTTCCTCATCCCCTGCCGGATAATTGAAGTATACATAGTCCTGGTGAGGACAGAGGCTGCCTTCTTTTACCAATTCAGGAATCGTTATTTCTGCATCGATTTCTCCGCACATCCTGATATACCGTTCCCACTGGGCAGGAGTGGAATCATAGGGCGGTGTGGCAGTCAGACTGATCACCGTCACATCTTTCATTTCCTGCATAAAGCTTTCCAGGGCCTTCCACCACTCATTTTTCAGATGATGGCACTCATCCAGACAGATTGTTCTGATTCCTGCCTTACGAACAGTTTCCAACAGTTGAAAATCTGAAAAATCCACAGTCTCCGGCTCTTCCCCCTCCTGTTCCTCTTCTGTTCCCTGATAACCTTTTACAGAAGAATAGAGGGTCTGATAAGTTACAGAGGTAATCAAAGCCGGAGATTTCAGGTTGTTGGAAAGCAGCCCATTATTTTTTTCTTCTGTAAGAAAGAACTGGCGGATACGTTCCAGCCACTGCTCCCGGATCACGATCCTGGGGGAAAATATCAGACAGGGCTGGCCAGCCCTTCGTATCAGTTCAATTCCCAGGGTAGTTTTTCCTGCCCCCGGAGCCGCTACAATATGTATTTTTCCGTCCTCCAGATATTTATCAGCTTCCTCCAGCACTCTGTTTTGATAGTTTCTCCAGGTTCCTTTAAAGGAAAGAACACCTTCGTAAATATTTTCTCTTTTCACAGCAGCCTCCTATATACATTCCGGACTCGTTCCTGTAAGTCCCTGCGCCGGATTTGGGGCCGCAGCTAAAAAATCACGGCTCCTAATGTTCTTTCATTATACTATAAAAAGAAAAAGGGGCAAAGCCCAGGATTCACACTGAACTTTACCCTTTTTATTATCACCTGTTTCTCACACCTTAAAACGGTAGCCCACACCCCAGATTGTCTCGATATATTGGGGCTTGGCAGTGTTAAATTCAATTTTTTCTCTGATCTTCTTAATATGGACCGTAACGGTGGCAATATCTCCGATAGACTCCATATCCCAGATTTCTTTAAACAGCTCATCCTTGGTAAATACCCGGTTGGGATTCTGAGCCAGGAATGTGAGGAGGTCGAATTCCTTGGTAGTGAAATTTTTCTCTTCTCCGTTGACCCACACACGTCTTGCAGTCTTATCAATCTTCAGACCCCGGATTTCTATAATGTCATTCTCCTGGATGCCGGTTCCGATCAGTCTTTCATATCTGGCCAGATGAGCTTTTACTCTGGCCACCAGTTCACTGGGGCTGAAAGGTTTTGTCATGTAGTCATCTGCTCCCAGGCCCAGACCCCGGATCTTATCAATATCATCTTTCTTGGCAGATACCATGATGATCGGAGTGTTCTTCTGATTACGGATTTCCCGGCAGATTTCAAAGCCGTCTACCTCAGGAAGCATTAAGTCCAGGATAAACAGGTCAAAATCCTCTTCCAGAGCCCGTTTTAATCCCACATCGCCCCGATGTTCAATCTCCACTTCGAATCCGCTGAGCTCCAAATAGTCCTTTTCCAGATCCGCAATAGCTTCCTCATCCTCAATAATTAAAATCTTACTCATTTACTGGTACCTCCTGATATTTTCTAAGGACAAAATACATAACTGTCCCAATATTTTCTTTGCTGGTAGCCCAAACCTTTCCTCCGTGGTCTTCCATAATCTTTTTCACTATAGAAAGCCCTATGCCGCTTCCTCCCTGAGAAGAATTTCTGGATGCATCGGTACGGTAAAACCGGTCAAATATATTCGGCAGGTCTCTGGCTGCAATTCCCTTTCCATTATCCTCAAGCTCTACCTGAACAAAATCTCCTACATCCTTTACTCTCAGATTGATCCGCTTGGTTCTGCCTGGCGCCATATATTTCAGAGAATTGCTGACAATATTATTTACCACTCTTTTAATCTGCTCTGCATCTGCAATGACCATTACTTCCGGCTCTACATAGTTAGAGTAGGAAAAAGCCACGCCTTTGGCCTCCAGCTCCACGCTCAGATCTTCTGCACAGTCATCAAAAAAGTCTGTAACGGAAATTTTATTAAAGGTATAGGGAATCCTGTTGGTATCCATTTTGGAATAAAAGGTCAGTTCATTGATCAGGCGGTCCATGTCATTGGCTTTTGTATATATAGTCTTTATATACTTATCCTGCTTTTCCGGAGTGTTTGCCACTCCATCCATGATTCCTTCCACATAACCTTTTATGGCCGTTATCGGCGTTTTCAGGTCATGAGAGATATTGCTGATCAGCTCTTTGTTTTCCTTGTCAAAGGCGACCTTTTCCTCTGCATTTTCCTTCAGCCTCTGGCGCATATCTTCAAAGTCCTGACAGAGATCTGCAATCTCGCTGACTCCTTCCGTAGCTATGGAAAAATTCAGGTCCCCTGCTTTAATCTTCTGTGTAGCCATGCGCAGCTTATCCAGGGGAGTGATCACCCCTCTGTAAATCCACCAGGTTAGCCACAGGGCTGTAATGGCCAGAATGAGGATCACGGTAATGATCATAGTCTCGCCCAGCTGCTGGACCTGGGGAAGTGTCTCCAAAGCGTTAGAAACAATGTAGACATTTCCCTGTTCAATTTCATCTGTGGAAAAATTTATCTGCTTCACAAGAGACTGGACTTTATCTCCCAGATACATCCGGTCACTGATCCCTGCGTTATCTCCCTGATAGCTGTCATCCAGCTTTTCTATCAGGGCGCTGGGATAATCTTCGCAGCCATAATAAGTGACCCTGCCGTCCTCTCTTACTACCAGATAAGAATTACTTTCCGACATCTCCTTATTCAGAGAATCCAGGTACTGAATGTCTGTAAAACGCTCTGGGTCTGTATTGGCCGTCTCCTCTATGTTTTCCGCTGCTTTATTGGTAAGCCGTGCAATCATCTCCGCCGTATTAGCCAGCGTTTCATAAGTAGGATTCTCTATGCCATACTGTTTTTCAATAGCTCGGAACTGATAATGGCTGAAAAAGCAGAAAGCCAGCACTGTAAAGAGCAATGGCTCCAGCACAATAATAAAAAATGAAATGATAATCCTTGTTTTCAGTTTCATATATCAGCCTCTTTTACTGTTTCTCCTGATTCTTGTATTTTTTACATATGTGTTAATTATAGCATAATTTTTTTCTTTTTCCTCTAAATAATAAAGAACCAAATCTAAACTTTCTATAAAAATTCTTTGGAAATGTTTTGACTTTCTCGGGATTGGCCTCTAAAATGAAAACTAAACCTATGTACTACAAAAGAGGACGATTTATGTTTATAGATAAAGATCAATTGCTCAAAACTTTAAATAAGCTGTACCAGGAGCATAGTTCCTGCTGCATTTCTCTCTATTCCTATCCTGGTCAGGGGAAAAGCCGTCTGCTGGCAGAGTTTATGAAGGAAAAGACATGCCTGTATTTCAAAGCTTCCTGTGTTCCCTGGCAGGAAAATTTTTCCATGCTGAAAGAGCAGTGCAGCCGCAGCCTGGGTAAAAGTTTTTCTTCTTGTCAGAAAGCTTCTCAGCTTCTCAAAGCATTGAAAAAAGAGGCTTCCAAAGAACCCCTGACAGTTATCCTGGATGATTTCCAGTATCTCTCTGCTCAGAACCGAAGGTTTTTCAGTCAGCTTGCCGCCCTTGAGAAAGATTCTTCCGGATTATTTTTTATTTTATGTAAATCTTCTGCTCTCTGGGAGAAAGAATCACACAAAGATAGCCTCTGCCTTGGCCTCAGAAATTTTAATTTCTTTGAGACCCGGCAGCTCTATCCTCAGCTTTCTCCTAAGGACCAGCTTCTCCTGTACAGCATAACAGGAGGAAATCCCGGAATTCTGGAATATTTTTCCCAGGACCTCCCAGTCCAGGAAAGCCTGGAGCACCTGTACTTCCAGGAAAAAGGGATTTTGTACAGATGGGTTCCTCTTCTCCTTGGAAGATACTATGGAAATTCTCCATTCATCACAGGAATCCTGGCGGCCATAGGCGGCGCCCCCAGACATCTCCAGGAAATCTGTGATAAAACCGGGCTTACTCCCAGTGCTGCAGGCAGCCTTCTGGGTTCCCTGGAAAGTCACGGACTCACTGAGAAGCTTGTTCCTGTAACAGAGGATCTGTCCAGCAGACGGGCTCTATATCGGATTTCAAACAGTCCCTTCCGGTTCTGGTTTACTTTTGTCTATCCTTTTCAGGCAGAAATCGAAATGGGCAGAGGCAGGGAAGTCTTTCAAAAACAGGTTCTTCCCCATCTTTCTTCCTCCATGGAAAATGCCTTTGAGGATATCTGCAGGGAATTTCTCCGTCTGGAACAGAGCCGGGGACATGGCCCCTTCCCCATGGAGCATGTGGGAATGTGGTGGGGGCAGCATCCCACCAAGAAACGTACCGAATATATTTCCATTGCCGCTTCAGGAGAGAAGCAGATTCTTCTGGGGGCCTGTTTTCTTACTGAGGAATGGCTGGATGTTGACGCCTTATCCGTACTGCAAAAACAGGCAGGCCTTTTTCCTGAAAGAGAAAAATGGTACTATCTTTTTTCAACTTCAGATTTTGTGGCCGGATTTGAGGCAATATCAGGCAGTCATGTCCGCGCATTCAGTTTAGAGGAAATGTGCCGCATTATAGACAACTTATAATTTGCATTTCATAACTGTACATTAGCTTTTGTTGTATATTAGTTTGCATTTGCAAATATATAGTTTGTTTTTGCCAATTATTTCCAGTGCTATAGTGTAGCAAAAAGGAGATTGGCAATGACAGAAGATAAACGACTGAAACAGTTGAGAGAATTAGGATTGACTATTTCCTATTACCGGAAGCTGAAAGGCCTGACTCAGGGCCAGCTGGCTGCCCGGGTAGGTTTAAGCAGAACTCATATCAGCAATATAGAAGCGCCTAATATCAAGACGTCCATTTCTCTGGACAGTCTCCTGGATATTGCTGAAGTTCTTGGGATCCCGGTAAAAGATCTATTTGATTTCAAAGGTATCTAAAAAGGAGATGCCCCATTAACCGAAGTCGAAAATATTTATACATTTTATTGCTCAGTCTGCGCAGCTTTGAGCCTGTAGTCTCAAAGCTGCGCTCGGCAAATTCGCATAAAATGTATAAATATTTCTGATATGTGTTAACGGAGCATCTCCTTTTTATTTTTCAGTTTTTATTTTTCCAGATAAGCTTTCATAGCTTCTACTTTATCCAGTCTCTCCCATGGCAGGTCCAGATCGTTTCTTCCGAAATGTCCGTAAGCAGCTGTCTGTTTGTAGATAGGACGGCGCAGATCCAGCATCTTGATGATTCCTGCTGGTCTCAGGTCAAAGTTTTCACGGATGATCTCTACCAGACGGTTATCAGAAAGTTTTCCTGTACCGAAGGTATCCACCATAACAGAAGTGGGATGAGCAACGCCGATAGCATAGGACAGCTGGATTTCGCATTTCCTTGCCAGGCCTGCTGCTACCAGGTTCTTTGCAACATAGCGGGCTGCGTAAGCTGCGGAACGGTCTACCTTTGTGCAGTCTTTTCCGGAGAAAGCTCCGCCGCCGTGGCGGGCATATCCACCGTAAGTATCTACGATAATTTTACGTCCGGTGAGACCGCTGTCTCCGTGAGGGCCGCCAATAACAAAGCGTCCTGTAGGATTAATAAAGAACTTAGTTTTTTCATCTACCATCTCCTTTGGAAGAATAGGATCAAAAACATATTTCTTAATATCTTCATGAATCTGTTCCTGTGTCACTTCCGGATCATGCTGTGTAGAAAGGACCACTGCATCCAGACGCACGGGATGGTCATTTTCGTCATATTCTACTGTTACCTGAGTCTTTCCATCAGGTCTTAAATAGGTCAGAGTGCCGTCTTTCCGGACTTTTGTCAGCTGTCTTGCCAGCTTATGAGCCAGAGCAATGGGATAAGGCATATATTCTTCTGTCTCATCTGTAGCAAATCCAAACATCATCCCCTGATCTCCGGCACCAATGGCATCCAGCTCTTCTTCAGACATTTTATGCTCCTTGGCTTCCAGCGCCTTGTCCACGCCCAGGGCAATATCTGCAGACTGCTCGTCGATGGTAGTGATCACGCCGCAGGTATCTGCATCAAATCCGTATTTTGCTCTTGTGTAACCGATCTCTCGTACTGTATCCCGGACGATCTTAGGGATGTCCACATAGGCCTTGGTGGTGATTTCTCCCATGACCATAACCATTCCTGTGGTAGTAGCTGTCTCGCAGGCCACACGGCTCATAGGATCTTTTTCCATAAGAGCGTCTAAAATGGCGTCAGAAATGGCATCGCACATTTTATCTGGATGGCCTTCAGTAACAGATTCAGATGTAAATAATCTTTTTTCCATAATATTCCCCTTTCATTTGTCTTTCACCCATTCAGGTATTCGGATGTTTTTTCTGCATAGGAAAGGGCCCGCACAAGCGGACCCACATATGATACAATATGAATCCTCTTATTGTTCGATTAATTCGCTCAGGTTGGCACCTTCCGCAAAGCGGGGTTGCCGTGACTTCACAGTTCCTATGTAACTCCATCACTCTGAATAAGAGAAAAAATATCCTGTATTCAATTTTCGAATAATACATTAACGCTTTTTTCTTACTTCGTCAAGTACTATTTTCTAGCCAACACGAAATTGGAATTTCTTAATCTCTTTTTCGCTGGAAACTCTTTCAATCTCCGCGCCGAGACTTCTCAGTTTTTCCTCAAAACGTTCATATCCTCTCTGGATATATACAATATCATCTACTATGGTAATTCCTTCTGCCGCCAGACCTGCGATTACCAGAGCCGCCCCAGCCCGAAGATCGGGAGCGCTTACCTGGGCCCCTGTGAGTTTGGAAACACCGTTGACAATTGCCGTATTTCCCTCAACCTTAATGTCTGCACCCATTCTGGCAAGCTCGTCCACATATTTAAAACGATTTTCAAAAATACTCTCTGTAATAATACTTGTCCCCTCTGCCAGCGTCAAAGCTACTGCAAACTGGGGCTGCATATCCGTAGGATATCCCGGATATGGCATAGTTTTTACATTGGTTCTCTTCAGACGTTTATTGGCAACTACCCGGACAGCATCGTCAAACTCTTCTACCTGACATCCGATTTCCTCAAGCTTGGCGGTAGTTGCCTCCAGATGCTTAGGTATAACGTTTTTCACCATTACATCTCCCATGGTAGCTGCTGCGGCACACATAAATGTGCCTGCCTCAATCTGATCTGGAATAATAGAATAACTGGTGCCGTGAAGTTTTTCCACTCCTCTGATACGGATCACGTCTGTACCAGCACCTTTAATATTAGCGCCCATGCTGTTCAAAAAGTTAGCAACATCTACTACATGGGGTTCCTTTGCCGCATTTTCAATAGTCGTATTGCCGTTTGCCATGGCTGCAGCCATCATAATATTGATCGTCGCGCCTACAGAAACCATGTCCAGGAAAATATGTTTTCCTTTCAGCTCTTCTGCCTTTGCTACTACAGCGCCATGAATAATATCCACAGATGCCCCTAAAGCCCGGAATCCTTTCAGATGCTGGTCAATAGGACGGCTGCCGATATTACATCCTCCCGGAAGAGGAACCTCTGCATTTTTATATTTTCCCAGAAGGGCTCCCAGCAGATAATAGGATGCCCGGATCTTTTTGATATATTCATACTCAACAGTAATATTGCCGATGGTAGCGCCTACAATCTTTACCTCTGTAGGACTGATGCGCTCTACTGTAGCTCCGATTTCTCTGATAGCCTCCAGCAGTACATTAATATCCCGCACATCCGGCAGATTCTCAATATGCACAACCTCGTCTGTCATGATCGCTGCCGCCAGAATAGCAAGGGCCGCATTTTTCGCACCACCTATTTCGACTTCTCCCACTAAAGGATTACCGCCTTTGATAATATACTGTTCCATATACACACCTCTTATTTTGGCTTATGCCGTCTATATTAAAACGCTTGTCCTAAAAACAAGCTCTTATACTCCAATTCCCCTTGTAATACAATCTACCCATAATTACTTATCTTATCGTGATGATACCACGGATTGTTTCGCATTTTGGACCCTTGGTATCATTTTATGACTTAACCATAATATTATAACAGATAAACGCTTTTGTAAATAAAAATTAACATTTTAACGTTCCGCTTTTCCTGTCAGTATCCAGCTTCTTTCTGTAATCAATTCAGGATTTCCAATATTTTCTGCAAAGTTCCCTCTGCATTTGTTTTTTTCTCATCAATAATGTAATCTGCGTATTTTTCATAAAGAGGAACCCTCTCCTCGTATAAATCTTTCAGTGTCTGTCCTTCTTTCAGGACCACACCTCTTCCTATAAGGTTTCCCAGTCTCCTCCGCAGTATTGGATAATCCAGCTGCAGATAGATGACCGTACCGATTTCTTTCAGATGCTCCATAGCCTCCTGGCAGTAAACCACGCTCCCCCCTGTGGCAATTACCGACTTTTCTGTTTCAATAGAAGCATTTACCCTGTTTTCAATTTTCAGGAATCCCTCCTGGCCTTCCCTGGCGATAATTTCTTTCAGCAATTTTTTTTCTGCCTTCTGTATCAGTAAGTCTGAATCAATAAAGGAATATCCCAGCACTTTGGCCAGAATCACTCCCACTGTGCTTTTTCCTGAGCCGGGCATACCTATCAGTACTATGTTATCTTTCATTTTTTCTGTTTTTTCTTTCTCCTTTTTTTAATGCTGTATCCAAAGGTTCCCAGCTGTTTTCCCAATCCATAATATTCCCCGTGGGAATATACAATAGGACGGGCTGCCGCCAGGTCAAACTTTCCTTTTTCGTCCATATAGTCTTTGTCCACATGGACAGCCAGTACATCTGCAGTAAAAACCCAATGGCTTCCGTAGTCTTTCCCTTCACGGACTCTGCACTCTATAGATACAGGTGACTCTTTTATCATAGGCGCTCCTACATGGGCTGCAGCCTCTCTGGTCAGTCCTGTCTCCAGAAATTTGTCCACATCTCTTCCCGATTTTACTCCGCAGTAGTCTGTGGCATAAGCCAGCTTTTCTGTGGTGAGATTTATGACAAATTCTCCCGTATCCCGGATCATCTTCCAGGTATGGCGCTCTGGTCTTATGGAAATAGATACCATGGGAGGATTGGTGCACACCGTACCGGCCCAGGCTACCGTAATAATGTTATCATGGCCCTCATCGTCTGCTGCCGTAACCATTACCACCGGCAGAGGGTAGAGCATGTTCCCAGGCTTCCATTCTATTTTGCTCATTCTGTCTTCTCCTCTCAGCTGTTATTCTGCTGCAGGGTTCCAATAAAGGCCGGAATCAGCTGTTTTTTCCTGGAAACCACTCCAGGAAGCAGATATCCTCCTTCCTTTTCCTGTACCTCAAAAGAGTCTTCTACCAGTTTTCCGCTGCCATCTCCATAACAGATAATTTCTGATGATTCTTCCAAAATATTTGTAAGCATAAAAAACACCATGGAAATGCCATTCTTTCCACATTCATGTTTCATCATAGGAAGAAGTCTCTTCTTCAGGTCTTTCAGCTCCTCTGCATTCATGGAACTTATCTGTCCCACTCCAAAGTTCACCTTATCCGAAGTAAAACGCTTGAAATCCTGATAAAAAATAACCTCTATGGTCTTTCCTTTCAGATTGCTGCCTGCAGTAAACATTTCCTTTGCAAACTCTTCTATATTAATTCCTGCAATTAAGGCCAGGGCCCCTGCCGCCATCTTGTCTGATAATGTGCAGGTAGGAGAACGGAACATCAGCGTATCTGAAATGATCGCTGCGCAGAGAAGTCCCGCGATCTTGGGATCAATTTCCAAAGCTTTTTCCGCATACATTTGATAGAGTATGGTTGCCGTACACCCTACAGGCTGGTTGCGGAACACGATGGGCTGAAGTGTCTCCAGAGAGCCCAGTCTGTGATGGTCTATGATCTCCAGAATTTCCGCAGAATCAATATTGTCCACCGCCTGGGTCTTTTCATTATGGTCTACCAGTATCAGCTGTTTCTTCTTCATTCCAAGAAGATTTCTCCTGGACACCGTACCAATATACTTTCCGTGTTTATTTACTACAGGGAAAGCTCTGTGGCGGTTCTTAACCATGATATCTTTTATGTTATCTGTATAGTCATCTGTCTGGAAAGTAATCAGATTATCCTTTTTCATAATGTGCTTTACAGGAATACTCTGATTGATCAGTCTTGCCACACTGAAAGTATCCAGAGCAGACTGTATGATCACGCACTGATTCTTCTCTGCCGCCTCCCGGATATCCTGAGTCACTTCCGTATGATTGCAGACAATGATACAGCTTACATTCTGCTCTATGGCGCAGAGATGGTCCTCATGCCGGTCTCCAAGTATTACCAGATCATCTTCCTCCAGAAATTCCCCCAGTTTATCCGGATGAGCGGCACCGATGACTACCTTTCCTCTGACAAAATATCCATGAGGATTTCCTGTAACAACTGTTCCCTCCACCGTATTGGCTATACTCCTGAACTGGGTTCTGGCATTAGACAAGAAATAATTATCATGGGCATCCATGTAGGATTTTGCTATATCACCAGTAGTGATCAGTCCCTCCAGCTTCCCGTCTTCCTTAGTAATAGGCAAAGTAACTGCGCTGGTCTGCTTCATGATGGCCCAGGCATCCTTTATGGAAATTCCGCTGTCCACTCCCGGAGTCTCCCGGATCTCCATATCCTTCACCTGAGTTCCCACATCAGACAGATACCCCGGCGCTTCCACGCCAAACCTTTTCAGCACATACTCTGTCTCCTCATTTATCTGGCCCGCTCTCTTGGCTGCATACTTATTTCCCTTATTCAAACGGTTCTTCAGATCCGCATAAGCGATAGCAGAACAAATAGAATCCGTATCCGGATTCTTATGTCCGATAATATATATTTTTCTCTGCTTTGCCATTCCTAAATTCCTTTCCGACCATAGATTTTCACTTCTTTTTTTATACTATCACACTTCTAATTTCCTGGCAATTATGTTATGATACTAGGGGCGAAAGCTCAGGCATTTCATGCTTGCATGAATATGCCTGAATTTGAGCCCCGTCAAAACATGAGCATGGAAACCGGCAGGTTGGAATGCGAATGTTTTTCTGAATTGCGGGAGCCTGCAGGGCGGAGCAATTCAGGTAGTATCATTAAATTTCAAAGGTCAGGCTTTATCTGCTTGCAGAATAAAGCCTGAGGTTGGAACCCGCCTAAAACATGAGCATGGAAACCGATAGGTTGGAATGCGAATGTTTTCTGAATTGCGGGAGCCTGCAGGGCGGAGCAATTCAGGGGGGATATCATTTCCCAGGTTCAGGCATTTCATGCTTGCATGAATATGCCTGAATTTATAAAGCAGTAATTTAAGGAGGAGCAACATATGTCAGAAGAAACTAAGAAACAGGAAACCATGGATGATTATATGAATGAGATCAACGCATCTTTTTCTAATTTCCGGGATGATGATATGCTGATCTGGGACAAGCTGGCCCAGATGCAGGAAGATAAAACTGATTTTGAAGTTACCGTAGAAGGTATCGTAAAGGGCGGAGTTATTGCCTATGTAGAAGGAATCCGGGCTTTTATCCCCGTATCCCAGCTCGCCCTTCATTATGTAGAAAATCCAGAAGATTACTTAAAGAAGACCCTCACTGTAAGAGTAACAGAAGTAGATGAGCAGGAAAACCGTCTTATCCTCTCTGCAAAAGAAGTTCTGAGGGATAAAGCTCAGGCAGAAAAGCTTGAGAAAATCCAGAACATTAAGGTTGGAACCATTGTAGAAGGTACGGTAGAGTCCCTTCAGACTTACGGAGCTTTTATTGACCTGGGCAACGGCATTTCCGGACTGGTACATATCTCTCAAATATCAGAAAAACGGATCAAATCTCCCAAAGCTGTTCTGTCTGTAGGAGACCCTGTGAAAGCAAAAGTAATTAAAAACGAAGATGGAAAAATCAGCCTGAGCATGAAAGCTTTAGCTGAACCTCAGGAAGAAAAAACAGAAGAGCCTGATTTTGAGCTGCCAAAGAGCGAAGAAATCTCCACCTCCTTAGGTTCTCTTCTGAAAAACCTGAAGATCGACGGCTGACAGGAGACCACGCTGTGAAAAAAATTTTAAACCGAATTTTCATTGAAGGACTCAGCGGCATGGCCTACGGCCTTTTTGCCACTTTGATCATTGGCACCATTATACAGCAGATCGGCAATCTCATCGGAGGAAACTGGGGAACTCTTATCTACCAGTTCGGAAAATTTGCCGCTGCTATGACCGGTGCCGGAATTGGTGCAGGAGTGGCCTGCCGCTTTAAAGAAGGCCCTCTGGTTGTTCTCTCTGCCATTACTGCAGGTATGGTAGGGGCCTTCGCCGGAAATATTTCTTCCGGAGCAGTTTTTACGGAAGAGGGGGCACTTCTTCTTTCCGGCCCAGGAGAACCTCTTGGAGCCTTTATTGCTGCCTATGTCGCCATTGAACTTTCCAGGCTTATAGCCGGGAAAACAAAACTGGATATTATCCTGGCTCCCCTGGCAGGTATATTGGGGGGTGCTTTCGTTGGAATATTAGTAGGTCCTCCTATCAGCCGGCTGATGACTCAGCTGGGAGCCATGATCAACTGGGGAACAGAGCAGCAGCCTTTCCTTATGGGGATCGTTGTATCCGTGCTTATGGGAATGATCCTGACTCTGCCCATCAGCTCTGCCGCCCTGGGAGTTATTCTGAATCTCTCCGGTCTGGCTGCCGGAGCCGCTACTATCGGCTGCTGCTGCAACATGGTAGGCTTTGCTGTTGCAAGCTACAGAGAAAACGGCCTTTCCGGACTGCTGGCTCAGGGAATCGGCACTTCTATGCTGCAGGTTCCTAATATCATGCGTCATCCACTGATCTGGCTTCCTGCAATTATTTCCAGTGGGATCCTGGGCCCTGTAGGCACCATGCTGGCAGGAATGACCAACAATGCCACCGGTTCCGGAATGGGTACTGCCGGTTTTGTGGGCCAGATTATGACATGGCAGACTATGACTGTGTCAGAAGATCCTGTAATTGTACTGATAAAAATCGTCCTTCTCCATTTTCTCCTGCCTGGCATCCTTTCTCTCATTATTTCCGAAAAAATGCGAAAAATGGGACTGATAAAACCAGGCCATATGAAGTTGGACATGTGACAAACACTTCCATATAAATGTTTATAGTTTTGACTCTTCGCCGCTTTTCTGCTATACTTGATAAAAGCGGCGACTTTTTTTGTCTAAAGGAGGTGAAACAGGATTGGATAACTTCTCAACGCTGAAATTTTATGAGGATGTAGACAGCTGGGAAACTCTTATGTTCCTTTATAATGCCGCCTTAAAGGAGATCAACACCAAGATTGAAATACTTAATGATGAATTCCAGCATGTTCACCATTACACTCCTATAGAACATATTAAATCCAGGATCAAGACACCGGAAAGCATTGTTAAAAAGCTGAAAAAGAATGGATACGAAGTCAACGTAAAAAACATGGTAAAACATGTCCGGGACATTGCCGGAGTCCGTATAATCTGTTCTTTTACTTCGGACATTTATCTGATTGCAGATATGCTCACCAAGCAGGGGGATCTGAAGATCATTTCTCTGAAAGATTATATAAAGCATCCCAAGGACAGTGGCTACCAGAGCTATCATATGCTGGTATCTGTTCCCATTTATCTTTCCGGAGGATTTGTAGATACTATGGTAGAAATTCAGATCCGGACAGTAGCACAGGACTTCTGGGCCAGCCTGGAACATAAAATTTATTACAAATTTGAGGGCCATGCACCTGATTACATCAGTCGGGAACTCCAGGAATGTTCAAAGATCGTGGAAAAACTGGATGCCAGGATGCTCTCTTTAAATAAGACAATTCAGGAATTCAACGCAAAGACATCTGGGGATGCGCTTCCCTCTGATGCCTGAATTTTAAAAAAGGGCTATCGGTCAATGCCGATTTTGTCTCTCTGATGAATAAGGAAGAGACTATTCCATAAAACTCTGAATCTCTATGGAATAGTCTCTTCCTCTCTGTACACTTTATTTTGGATACAAAGCCCCTTTGTCTGGAGTTTATTCCGAAAACGCAGCATATCTACCATATTTTTCGGCTAAAGGTACAAGCAGCTTTAAAATCTCAGGCTTCACATTAGGCGCTACCGAACATGCAGAGCTTAAGATATATCCGCCTCCGCACATACCGTCTCTGATCAAATCCCGCACATATTCCTCCAGACTCTCCGGCGTTGCCTGAAGCAGTACGTTGACAGAGTCCATATTTCCCTTTAAAAAGAGTTTGTCCCCCACTCGTGCCTTGGCATCTTTTAATTCTGTATTGCCAAGAGGCGGCGGATCCATGCACTCAATTCCATCAATGCCGCTTGAAGCCATTAGTTCCAGCCGATCACTGATAAATCCGCAAGTATGGGTATATACCGGGATTTGCGGAGCATATGTATGAATCTGGCGCACTACTTCTCTCTCAAAGGGAACCACAAAACGTTTGTAAAACTGTGGAGAGATAAAACTCCCTCCTGCAAAAGGGGAAGATATCTTCATGGTATCCACGCCCACATCAATTTGTGCCTTTGCAAAAGCCACACACTGATTCACATAACGTTCTAGAATAGATTCACACTTTTCCCCGTCCGTAATCATAGCCATCAGAGCGTTTTCCAGGCCCAGAAGCACACATAAACAGTCAAAAGGAGAGACAATCTCCCCGTGTACTGAAAAACTCTCCCGCTTTCCTTCCGCTACTGCCAGCTTGTGAAGCTCCATAGCATCGGAATAGTCAAGCCGCAAAGGTATATTATCTGGCTCAATATCCTCGATGTCCATAAGTTTCTCTTCCTTGCCAGGATCATGGATAAGCGTAAGTTGGTCGTTTCGGTTCTCATACACACGTCCATCCGGAAGGATATAACGTTCCCCATTCACAGTATTCTCTGCCTTCGTCTGTTCATAAATTTCACGCCAGTTGTCCTCGAAACATACATTTAAAAGAATACCATCAAAATCTAAATCTTTACGTGTCTTAAAAAAGGCCCTGGCTGCACTCTCTGCATTGAAATACATATCGAAGGGTGCTTCACCGCCGTTTTTTGCCATATATCCCTGACTCAGCTGGCACATAACCGGCACACGATCAGGCTCCTTGTGGGCCATCGCCAAATGAATTCTCTCATAGTGTGTCATTTTTAGATTACTCCTTTCATAGCAGCATTGACACAGCTTTCTATATGGCTTCAAATAAAGTTCCCGAACAATCCCTATAAGGCTAACCAAACAATGGCCTCATAAGGCTCCAGCTCTCTATTCTTCAGTTCCTTTTCTCCAGGATAATTCGTAATGAGCAGTTCTGTTTTCTTCCCCTTCCATTCCTCCGGCATCGTAAACTTTGCCCTCTCTTCAGAAAAATTCAGAACAACCAGCATCTGTTTTTCTTCGAAATTTCTTTCATATATATAAAGCTGCTCGTTTTCCGGTTCGTATTCTTGAAAGTCTTCATATATAGCAACTTCGTTTTCTTTTCTCATTTTTATAAGACGCTGCATATAATGCAAAATAGAATCCTTATCTGTCAAAGCCTCTTTCACATTTATTTCTTTATAATTAGGGTTTACCTTCAGCCAAGGAGTTCCGGTGGTAAATCCTGCGTTTTCAGTATCATCCCACTGCATAGGTGTTCTGGCATTATCTCTGGCTCTGTAGCGTATACCATCCAGCAATTTGTCAGGATCAGCGTTTCCGTTTATAACGCGCTCTCTCCAGCAGTTATGGATTTCCACATCATCGTAGTCCTCAATGGAGTCAAAGGCAACATTGGTCATTCCAATCTCTTCGCCCTGATAAATGTAAGGAGTCCCCTGCATGGTCATAAGCATAGTATAGAGCATTTTCTGGCTTTCCTTGCGGTATTTGCCATCATTTCCTCTTCTTGAAACGGTTCTTGGCTGGTCATGATTTGTCCAATACAGACTATTCCAGGCTTTCCCATTCATCTGATTCTGCCATTTACTTAAAACTGCTTTCAGTTCTGGCAGAGGAACCTTCCGATATGCCCAGCGCTCGCCATCCAGAGTATCCAGATTATCATGTTCAAACTGAAAGACCATATTTAACTCATGCCCATCATTCCCTGCATATTTCAGAGCCTCTTCTCTGACTGACCCATGGTCTCTTTTCTATGGTGCAGAAAGCTTTTTCATACCATTTCCTCTGCTCTTCAAGAGCAGTCTCTCCTTCTACCTCCCAGTCATCTGCCGGATAATAGCCGCTGGAGCAAATTACATCCACACAGTCCCACCCGCTTTACATTATGTTCCTGATGCTTATCTATAATGTGATTCCCATGATGTAATTCATAATTCACTGCCATTCGTCCGGATTACGTCTCTATACCAGTATGCTGAATCCTTCAGTATACGTTCCTGGGTGTCAAAGTCCACGTAGACGAGACCGAACCGTTCTGCATATCCTTTCTCCCACTCAAAATTATCCATAAGTGACCACTGAAAATACCCTTTCAGATCAATCTCTTTCGCCGCTCTTTTCAGCTGTCCCAGATATCGTGCCAAAAAGTCAATCCTGTTTGGGTCATGGACCTTTCCATCCAGGGATATTGTGTCATGGCACGCCATGCCGTTCTCGGTGATATAAATAGGCTTTTGATATCTCTCATACAAAAATTTCGGACCCCAGTACAGGCACTCAGGGGTCACCGGCCAGTTGGCTGCTGTCTTAGCATATCCGGGTATGCGGTCCACTTCCTCCGGTTTTCCATCTGCTCCCATACGAAACGCTCTTCCATTGTAGATGTTCTGCCCATACATATCAATAGGCTCGGAGATAAGCCTCATATCCTCCTCTGTAATCTTGGGCAGATATTTCTCATATCTGATCAGGCCCTCTTCCGGATAATGACCCAGAAGAACAGGATCTGACCACCATGCCACATTCCATGTCCAGTTCTAATCCTCCTCAGGCATGGAGAAATACTTTTGCCTGGCCGCTTCAATATCCTCCGGGCGGTCTGAAGCCGGATAAATAATTCCGCTGGTAGGCGCATAACCGATTATCAGCGGCTGCTTTGCATACTGCCTCAGCATCTGTACAGCCCTTCCATGGGCACGGAGAGCATTATGAGCCATCTCAAAGGTATCCCGCATGGAGCACTTAAGCCCCGGTGCATGTACCCCCTGACAGAAATCCCAGCCCTACGAAGCACTGCGGCTCATTCAGCGTAAAGAAATGGGTCACTCTGTCACTGAAACACTCTGCTATGAGACGTGCATATTCTCCAAACCACTCTGCAATATCCCGGTTCATCCAGCCGCCTTTTTTATACAGTTCATATGGCAGTTCCCAGTGATACAGTGTTATATAGGGCTCAATCCTGTTTTCTAAAAGAGTGTCGATTAGATTGCTGTAAAACTGTACCCCTTCTTCATTTACTCTCCCTGTTCCTTCCGGCAGAACCCGAGACCAATCTATGGAAAACCGGTATGCTTTCAGTCCCATCTCTTTCATGATTCCCACATCTTCCTGAAAGCGGTGATAATGGTCACAGGCAATATCTCCCGTATGCCCGCAGTAGACCTTACCCGGCTCTTTTGTATACACATCCCAGATATGAAGCCCCTTTCCGGTACTATCGACGCCGCCCTCAATCTGATAGGCGCTGGTAGCAGCGCCCCATATAAAATCTTTAGAAAATCCCTTATACAAATCTCCTTATACTTGATAAATTTATCTATAATTTTTGTCTTACTACATATCACTTTGGCAAAAACTACTCTGCCATTCCTTCCACAGCTTTTGTCAAATCATCCAGTTTCTTCTGTGCATCTGCATTGTCTGTTCCCTTCACGCTTTTTTCACAACGCCTACGCTTTCTCCCGGCTCTACCATACTATCCACGGTAACCGTTTCTCCATCTATCCCTATACCAGGAAATTCAATTCTGTTGATCAGCTTGTTTCCTGCCTGGATCCCTATAGAAACCGTATCCTGGCGGATAGTGGTAAGCCTTGGTCTTACAATCCCTGCAATACTGATCCCGTCATAACCGGCAATAGAAATGTCTTCAGGAACCCTGACTCCCATCTCCTGCATCACGCCCAGCCCGCTGATGGCCGCCAGGTCATCGGGATAAAGGATACAGGTAGGGCGATTGGGCAGGGCCAGCACTGCCTTGGTCAGAGCATTGGCCCTCTCCACATCTCTGTAAGGACAGGTATACACATATTCTTTCGGAACCTGAAGATGATGCTCATTCATAAAATCCAGATACGCAGATAATCGTCCTCTTGTCACTTCGCTGTTTTTCCCATGAATATATGCGATTTTCCGATGTCCTCTGTCAAAGACAAACTGCATCAGTCTGCGCATATCTCCATATTGATTAGACGCAATATTCACATGTTTCTTTAACGTATGGTCAATAACCACCACAGGTATATTGGATGAAAGAAGCTCATCCAGCTCCTTCTGATGAAAGTCTGCGCAGACCACAAGCACCCCGTCATACTTCATATATTGACATTGTTTCATATAGGAAAACCGGCTGGGTGAATTGCTGGTATTTAAAAAAGTGATCACATATCCTCTTTCTTCCACCGTATCCTTAAAACTGTTCAGTATCTTGGCGAAATGCTCATGGGTCAAACCCTGTCCTGCTTCTTCCGCAAGGATCACGCCAATATTTCTGGTATACTGATTTTTCAGGGCAGAGGCCATATAGTTTGGGACATAATTCATCTCCCTGGCAACCCTGCGGATTTCTTCTTTCTTTGCGCTGCTTACGTCAGCCCTGTCGTTCATCGCCTTACTGACTGTGGAAACAGAAACATTACAAGCTTTTGCAATATCTTTCAGTGATACGCTCTCTCCCATATATCTGTCTCCACCTCCTTATTCACTGACAACTTCTCCACTTTTACTAAATCGTTTTCCTGCATCAGATTTTAGATATCCTCCTTGATTTTCGCAATGGCATTTCGTAAATTCAAGTTTTTTCATACAGTTAAACAATAATATAACATTTTTATCATGGATATGGCACTGTTTTCTGGTGTTTTTTTCAAAAACTCCTGTTTATTTTTCTTTTCTCTTACGAAAACATTTCGCAATTTTGTTTTCGAGCCCTGATAAATTATATTCATTTTTCTTACTTTTGCCTTGTATTTCCCTGTTCCTTTTGTTATAATCGTCTTGCAGTTTAATGACTGATAGGTTTTATACATAGTGACTGATTATTTTCTGCCATTATTTCTAAATCGTTTTCGAAATTTATTTGATAAGATAATCAGGAGGATTTTCACTATGAAATACGGATTTTTTGATGACGCTTCTATGGAATATGTAATTGAGCGCCCGGATACTCCCCTGCCGTGGATCAACTATCTGGGAACCAATAGCTTTTTCCGTCTTATTTCCAATACCGGCGGCGGCTACTGCTTCTATAAGGATGCAAAACTTCTGCGTATCACCCGTTATCGGTACAACAATGTTCCCTATGATAACAATGGCCATTATTTTTATATTAAAGAGGGAGATTCTGTCTGGAATCCTGGCTGGCAGCCCACAAAGACCCCTCTGGACTTTTATGAATGCCGTCACGGCCTTGGCTACAGCCGCTTCACTGGAGAGAAAAACGGTCTTAAAGCCCAGGCGCTGTGCTTTGTTCCTACAGAGGATCCCTGCCAGATCCAGAAGGTTACCCTGACCAACCGTTCTTCTGAAAAGAAAAATTTCCAGCTTTTCTCCTATGTAGAATGGTGTCTCTGGAATGCAGACGACGACTCCAGAAACTTCCAGCGGAACTTAAGCACCGGAGAAGTGGAGATTGAAGGTTCTGCCATCTACCATAAAACAGAATACAGAGAACGCCGGAATCACTATGCTTTCTACAGTGTCAATGCTCCTGTAAGCCATTTCGACACCAGCAGAGACGCATTCCTGGGCGTTTACCAGGGACCGGAAGCTCCCAAAGCCGTTCTGGCAGGAGAACTGACAGATTCTGTAGCCAGCGGCTGGTATCCCATCGCTGCCCATCAGCTGGACCTTTGTCTGGAACCGGGAGAAAGGAAAACCTTCATTTTTGTCCTGGGCTACGCAGAAAATCCTCAGGAAGAAAAATGGGAAGCTCCAAATGTTGTAAATAAAGCCAAAGCCAGAAAGCTTCTGGAAAAATATGGAGACGAAAAGACTGTAGATCAGGCCTTTGAAGAACTGTGCCGTTATTGGAAAGAGCTCTTATCCAATTTCCAGGCAGCATCTTCTGATGATAAAGTAAACCGCATGGTGAATATCTGGAACCAGTATCAATGTATGGTAACCTTTAATATGTCCCGGTCTGCTTCTTATTATGAATCAGGCATCGGCAGAGGCATGGGATTCCGTGATTCCTGTCAGGACCTTCTGGGATTTCTCCATCTTATTCCAGAACGGGCAAGAGACCGTATCATTGACATTGCTTCCACACAGTTCCCAGACGGCAGCGCTTACCACCAGTATCAGCCCCTGACCAAAAAGGGAAATTCCGATATCGGAAGCGGATTCAACGACGATCCTCTGTGGCTTATCGCTGCAGTAAACGCCTATATCCGTGAAACCGGAGATCTTTCGATTCTGGAAGAACAGGTGCCTTTTGACAACGATATGTCCACAGCAGTTCCCCTTATGGAACACCTGAAACGTTCCTTTGATTTTATCGCTGCCCATAAAGGACCTCACGGCCTTCCTCTTATCGGAAGAGCAGACTGGAACGACTGTCTGAACCTGAACTGCTATTCTGAACATCCGGGAGAATCTTTCCAGACCTTCGGCCCCAGCGAAGGACCTGTGGCAGAATCTGTATTTATCGCCGGCATGTTTGTAAAATACGGAAGAGAATATGCAGATTTATGTAAACTCGTTAGCATGGACAAAGAAGCAGACTATGCTCTTGAAGAAGTAGATAAAGTCTATCAGGCAATCTTGAAAGACGGCTGGGATGGAAAATGGTTCCTTCGGGCCTATGACGCAAATTCTGACAAGGTAGGCTCTCATGAATGTGAAGAAGGAAAAATCTACATTGAACCTCAGGGATTCCTTCCTCTCTCAGGCGTAGGCATCGAAGAAGGGCTTGCAGTCCAGGCCCTTGACTCTGTAAAAGAAATACTGGATACAAAATACGGCATTACAATCCTGCAGCCTCCTTATACCCGTTATTATCTGAACCTGGGAGAAATTTCCTCCTATCCGCCGGGATATAAGGAAAACGGAGGTATTTTCTGCCATAACAATCCATGGGTTTCCATTTCAGAAGCCATTGTAGGCAGAGGAGAAAGAGCCTTTGAAGTCTACCAGAAGATCTGCCCGGCCTTCTTAGAAGAAATCAGTGAAGTTCATCGTACAGAGCCTTACGTATACTCTCAGATGGTGGCAGGCAAGGATGCTCCTAATTTCGGAGAAGCCAAGAACAGCTGGCTTACCGGTACGGCAGCCTGGACCTTTGTAAATATTTCCCAATATATCCTGGGAATCCAGCCCACTCTTCAGGGACTGAAAGTAGATCCATGTGTTCCAGGTGATTTCGGGGATTTCACCGTAACCAGAAAATACAGAGGCGTAACCTATCACATCCAGGTATCAAATCCTGACCATGTGGAAAAAGGCGTGGCTTCCATGACCGTAGACGGTACTGCGGTAAAGGGTAATCTGATTCCCTTCTCTAAAGAAAAAGATCAGGTAGAAGTAAAAGTAATCATGGGATAATCTATAAAGCTTTATATATCAGGAGGTAAAAGAACATGATCAAGCAAATTCTGGATACAGGCTGGCGCCTCAGGAGAGCAGACTCTCAAGAATCTTTCCCTACATCCATTCCTACCAGTGTCTATACTGTTCTGGCCGAAAACAACAAAATCCCCGAACCTTACTGGAAGGGAAACGAAGATCTTGTCAAGGACGAGATCAATCATGACTTTATTTACAGCTGTACTTTCGATGCTGCTCCCGGCCTTCTGGATCAGGAGCAGACGCTCCTCCGCTTTGAGGGGATCGATACCATGGCTGATATTTACTTAAACGGCATTTTGCTGGGTCATGCTTTCAATATGCACCGGACCTGGGAATTCCCTGTAGTTGGCATCTTAAAATCTGAAGGGAATACCCTGGAAGCAGTGCTCCACTCCCCCCTTGAGGCCGCCGCAAAGGCCTTTGCAGAATGTCCTACCAGAGGCACCGAAGACGCCTGGGAAGGATTCAGCCATATCCGAAAAGCCCATTATATGTACGGCTGGGATTGGGGCGCTCATCTCCCTGACGCAGGAATTTTCCGGGATGTCACCCTTCTGGGCATTTCCAAAGCCCGGATCGACTCTGTATACGTGACCCAGGAGCATAAAGGCGGAAAAGTAACTCTTCATTTTGCTCCTTCTTTTTACAGTGCCAGCGAATGGAAAAAGGAGCAGACTTTCCAAGAGCTGTCCAGCACAGAAGGCGGAGCATCCTATGGTTATCAGGTGACTGTAACCGCTCCTGACGGAACCTCCTTTACTCTGGAAAATAATCCGGAATCTGCCCTGATTTCGGAGCCGGAACTCTGGTGGCCCAACGGCCTGGGGGACCAGCCTCTATACCAGATAACCCTTGACCTGCTGTACAAAGGAGAAATCCTGGATACCTGGAGCCGGAGAATCGGCCTTCGTACCATGACCATGTCCGTAGAAAAAGACCAGTGGGGCGAATCCTTTGCTCACATGGTAAATGGCGTAAAATACTTTGCCATGGGCGGAGATTACATTCCAGAAGAGCACCTTCTTGGAAGGCTCAGCTCCCAGAAACGGCGCCGTCTCCTGGAGGATGCCAGACTTGCCAATTTTAACAGCATCCGCGTATGGGGCGGCGGCTACTATCCCGACGACGAATTCTTTGACCTCTGCGATGAGCTGGGTCTGGTGGTCTGGGAAGACTTTATGTTTGCCTGCTCCGTTTATGAGCTTACAGCCGAATTTGAGGACAATATCACCCAGGAATTTATAGACAACATCAAGCGGCTCCGTCATCACGCCAGTCTGGGCCTGTGGTGCGGCAACAATGAAATGGAGTCCTTTGTAAACGATAGACAGTGGGTTTCTAAGCCATCAGAGATCCGGGATTATCTTTTCATGTTTGAGCGCATCATCCCCAGGGTTCTGCAGAAATACGATCCGGAAACCTTTTACTGGCCCTCCAGCCCTTCCTCAGGAGGCTCCTTCGACGATCCCCAGGACCCCAACCGGGGAGACGTTCATTTCTGGCAGGTATGGCACGGAAACAAGCCATTTTCCGAATACAGAAAGTACGGTTTCCGCTATCTTTCCGAGTTCGGATTCCAGGCCTTCCCTTCGGTCAAAACAGTGGAGGAGGGAATCAGCGATGATCCTCAGGACTGGAACATCTTCTCCTATGTAATGGAAAAGCATCAGAGAAATGACGCTGCCAACGGAAAAATCCTGTATTACCTCCAGCAGACCTACAAGTACCCTTACGATTTTTCCTCCCTGGTCTATGCCTCTCAGCTCCTTCAGGCAGATGGCATCCGCTATGGAGTAGAGCACTTCCGGAGAAACCGGGGACAGTGCATGGGTGCCGTTTACTGGCAGTTAAATGACTGCTGGCCCGTAACTTCCTGGTCTTCTATTGATTACTATGGACGGTGGAAAGCTCTTCATTATTATGCAAAACGGTTCTTTGCTCCGGTCATGATCTCCTGTGAAGAACAGAACTGGATGACTGCTTCTGCAGATATGAACCACCAGCATTTTGCCTTTGAAAAGTCTATCCGCTTAAATGTGGCAAATGAGACAAAAGTGGAAAAACATCTTACAGTAAAATGGGCTCTGAGAAAAGCCGACGCATCTGTGATACGGGAAGAATCCCAGGAAATCACCGTAGCTCCCCTCTCTGCCTGTTGGATGGATAAAGTGCTCCTTCCAGAAGCCGATTTGTTTGAGGAATATGTAAGCTATCATGTAGAAGAAAATGGAAATATTCTTTCTTCCGGGACCGTCATCTTCTCCTACCCTAAATATTTCCACTATGTAGACCCTCAGCTTCAGGTTCAGACAGATGGAGACGAACTGGTAGTAAAAGCTTCTTCCTATGCAAAAAGCGTGGAGATTCTCAATGAAAAGGAGGATCTTGTTCTGGAAGACAACTATTTTGATATGAACGGCGGAGAACGAAGAGTAAAAATTTTAAGAGGAGAGCCTGTAGGCCTCCGAGTCCGCAGCGTATACGATATCGGACGTTAAGAGTATAAAAGCGATGTTCCGAGAGGTCCATAGGCTTCTCGGAACATTAAGATTTTCAGAGAGGAAGGGATGGAGAAATGTCAGCAGTAAGTGATTTTATTCGGAAAAGTTTTAAAGAAGGAGATGATATCCGGGACGCCGGATTGACAACCCCTGAAGATGTGATTCGGTATGACGATATTCTCTATGGTTCTGACCCCAAATGGCAGGTACTGGACGTTTACCGGCCAAAGGACAGAGCCGGGGAAAAGCTCCCTGTCATTGTCAGTGTCCACGGCGGCGGCTGGGTATATGGAGATAAGGAGCGGTATCAGTATTACTGCATGAGCCTGGCCCAAAGAGGATTTGCAGTTGTAAACTTCACCTACCGCCTAGCACCGGAGTTTAAATATCCGGCGCCTTTAGAAGACACAAACCTGATCTTCTCCTGGGTATTTGCTCATCAGGAAGAATATGATTTTGATACCCGCCATATTTTTGGAGTAGGGGATTCTGCAGGAGGAAATATCCTTGGCCTTTACTGTGCAATATGCACCAACAAAGAATATGCCCGGAAATACAGTTTCCAGACTCCCCAGGGCTTCGCTCCCCAGGCTGTAGCCCTCAACTGCGGCGCCTATGTGGTAGACTCAGAGCAGCTCTCTCCAAATGAACAGACCCTGGCGCTGATGGCTGACTACCTTCCTCAGAAGGGCACCAAAGAAGAGCGGGAACTTCTAAACGTGGTTTCCCATGTGACAGAGGACTTCCCTCCAGTCTTTCTTATGACGGCCACAGGAGATTTCTTAAAGGAGCCCACCCTCCTGATGGCCTCTGCCCTGACCCGGTGCAGCGTGCCCTTCCAGTATCACTTTTATGGAGATAAAGACAATCTCCTTCCTCATGTATTTCACTGCAATATGAAATCAGAAGGTGCAAAGAAATGCAATGACGAAGAGTGCGCGTTCTTTCTGAGTTTCTGCTGAACAGAAAAATTGGAAAAGCCAAAGTTCTAAGATCGTATAAAAAAGAAAATCCCCTCAGAGGCCTCTTGCTCGTATAAATAAGCAGAGATCCCGGGGGGATTCTTTTAAACTGTCGGCGATATAGGGGATTCCTTTCTCTTGACTACATTACTACCGCTCATATCTTGATTTTCTTATTCTGGGCCACAGGGACATGGGCCTTTCTACCGCCTAGGGACCGATTTCCTCATTCTGGGCCGCAGGGACACCTACTTTTCTACCTTCCAGGCCCCGATTCCTTCATTTCGGGCCGTAGAGACCAGAAACTCCCTTAGTCGGACTGTATAAAGACAAGCCTTCGACTAAGGGATTCTTTCTTTTTATTCTTCAGGGGCCAAAATAGCATTTGCCTGACAGGCTCGGGGCATATATTCCTCTGCCATATAAAATGTTATTTGTTATCTGCCGCTGCCTGCAGCTTCACGATCAGTTCCTGAATTTCTCCGGTACTCATTCCCATAAAGCTTCTCAGAGTTCTGAGAGGAGAATTCTCCATCATCTTCAGGGACATCTCCTTGCTGATTGCTTCAGAAGCTGCGCTTTCTTCCTCTTCATCGCCTGAAGAGCCGCCCATATGCTGGATAAGACTGTCTGTCATTCCCTCGATCACAGCTTTTGTCCTTGGATTTTCCAGAAGTTCTCCGATAGTTGTATTCATGTGTACATGGATAGGCAGTTCTGTGGTACTTTCTACGTATACAGTTTTCTTTAAGCGGATGTCTCTGGAGGAAGCTGCTGCCAGGATTTCATATTCTCCGGAAGCTGCATACCAATCATGGATCTGGGTATTGTACCATGCAAAGCTTCTCTTATCCAGCTCCATTTCCACAGTCTTCTCTTCCTGAGGCTGAAGCTCTACCTTTACAAAGTTTTTCAGTTCTTTCACCGGACGGCAGGCAGCTCCGGTCTTGTCTGCCACATAAAGCTGTACGATTTCTTTTCCGGCTCTGTCTCCTGTATTCTTTACTTTCAGGGTAACCTTTAAGGTATCTGTATCTTTAATCCTGTCTGCAGAAAGCTGAAGGTCACTGTATTCAAAGGTTGTATAGCTGAGTCCGTATCCAAAGGGATAGCGTACCGGCATTTCCTTGGTATCATAATAACGGTATCCCACAAATACCCCTTCATTATACTCTACTGTCTGACCATCTCCCGGGAAGTTCAGATAAGATGGATTATCGGCAAGTTTGTAAGGAATTGTCTCTGCCAGTTTTCCACATGGATTTGCCTTTCCAAAAAGTACATCTACTTCTGCCTGGCCTACAGCCTGTCCTCCCAGATAAGCTTCCAGGATTCCCTTTACCTCATCTGCCCAGGGCATTTCCACTGGAGAACCATTGTGAAGAACAACTACTACATTTTCCTGTACCTTTGCGATTTCAGAAATCAGAGTGTTCTGGCACTGGGGCATTCTCATGTGGCTTCTATCATATCCTTCTGACTCGAAGGCATCAGGAAGTCCTGCAAAGATAACCGCTACATCTGCTTCTTTTGCAGTCTCTACTGCCTGATTCAGCATGTCCTGGTCAATAACATCCTCTTTAATGTCATAGCCCTGAGCATAAGTAACCTGGGCCACCTCTTTTGCAGCTTCCAAAGCGCCGGTGATCTTGAAGGAATTGATGTGAGAGCTTCCTCCTCCCTGGAATCTGGGAGCCTCTGCGAATTTTCCGATAAAAGCGATCTTCTTTCCCTGGGTTGGAAGAGGAAGTACCCCCTCATTTTTCAGAAGTACCATAGACTCTGCCTCTATCTTCGCAGCCAGCTTGTGGTCTTCCTCCTTGTCAAATTTACCTTCCTGACGGTTATCTGCAAACTTGAAGACAATGTTCAGGATTCTTTCTACAGCTCTGTCCAGAACAGCTTCATCCAGCTCTCCATTCTTTACAGCTTCTACGATTTCTTTATCTGTAGTGCCGCCGCTTGCAGGCATTTCCAGTTCAAGTCCTGCTTTTAAGCCTTTTACACGGTCATTCACTGCGCCCCAGTCGGACATTACATAACCATCAAAGCCCCATTCATCTCTCAGAACTTCTGTAAGAAGCCAGTGGTTTTCTGAAGCAAATTCTCCGTTTATCCGGTTATAGGAACACATAACTGTATCCGGTTTTGACTCTTTAATAGCTGTTTCAAAAGCAGCCAGATAGATTTCTCTTAAAGTCCTTTCATCTACCTCTGAAGAACAGGACATCCTCCTGTGTTCCTGATTATTTGCTGCAAAATGCTTAATAGAAGTTCCCACATTTTTAGACTGTACGCCTTTGATGTGAGCTGCAGCCATCTGAGAAGCCAGGTATGGATCTTCTGAAAAATACTCAAAGTTTCTTCCGCAGAGAGGAGAACGTTTAATATTCACTGCAGGTCCCAGGATTACAGAAAGGTCCTCAGCCTGGCATTCGTCGCCAATGCGCTCTCCCATTTCCTCCAGCAGGTCTCGGTCAAATGAGCATGCTGTAGCACAGGCAGTAGGGAAGCACACGGCCTTGATACTTTCATTCAGTCCCAGGTGGTCAGCCTCTGCCGCCTGTTTTCTCAATCCGTGAGGTCCGTCGCTGACCATCACTTCCGGAATTCCCAGTCTCTCTACTCCTTTTAAATGCCAGAAGTCCTTTCCCGAACACATACCGGCCTTTTCTTCCAGGGTCATTTCCCTGATAATCCCTTTTACATCACGTTTCATTTCTATCGCTCCTTTGCAATGTCTTTATGGCTTAAAGCTATCACAAATCCACGCAAAAAAATATCATGTTTTTGCTGTTTTTATTATTTAAATGCTGCATTTTTTCTGGTATCCTATAAATGATACGATTACCTAAATATGCAAAACCCGAAAGCCCCTGGAGATAAAGCAGGGGGGCTTCCTGCTACGGCAGTTCAAAGTTGGGAATCACCGGAATCGGGTATCTATCTGATAAAATCTCTATGAAAAATCATTCTGGGAGAAAGATTATGAATATTTTTGAGAAAGATAATTTTAATTTTTTAGATAAAAAAACACGGCAGATCCTCCTGGCCTCCAGGGAATCTTTTGTTCCCCATACGCCCTACCGTTATGAAAAAGACATGCTGGAAGCAGTGCGTATGGGAAATCTTGTCCTGGCCAGAAAATGTGTGGAAAATTTAGATAAAACCGGCCAGGCCGGAAAGCTCAGCTCTAACCCTCTGCGTCAGGAACAGATTATTTTTATCTCCTTTATCACCCAGGTCACCAGAGCCGCTATGGACGGAGGGGTTCCTGAAGATCTGGCCTACGCTATGAGCGACAGCTATATTCAAACCTCTGAAGAATGCACCTCAGTCTCTCAGATAGAAGGCCTTCGAAACCGGGCTCTGAAAGATTTTGTCAGTGCCGTAAAACATAAGCAGGAATCACCGCCCTATTCCAAAGCCATCCGCAGCGCCATCCACTATATCCACAGCCATATCCAGGAAAAGATTTCCCTGGAACAGCTGGCGGATGCCTCCGGTTTGAGCAGCGGAAGGCTTTCTCATCTCTTCAAGGAAGAGACGGGAATGAGTCCACTTTCTTATGTGCAGAAAGAGCGGCTGGAAACTGCCAAGTCCATGCTTCTGTACACAGATTATCCTCTGTCTGAGATCAGCGCTGCCCTGTGCTTTTCCAGTGAAAGCCATTTTATCAAGGTATTCCGGGAATATACAGGAAAGACTCCCGGCAGATACCGGAAGTCTCAGAGCTGAGGGCAGTCTACAATTTACAGTCCATAATAAACCTGATAATTTTTAATCCGTGCAGTTTAAGTAGCTCCTTACGGTTATAAAGGGACTTTTTGAATCTACAACCGTGCTTTTAGCCAAGGTTCTACGGTTACAAATTGATTTTCTGGATCTACAACCGTACTTTTAACCGAGGTTCTACGGTTATAAATCGATTTTCTGGGTTTACAACCGTACCTTTAGCCGGTTTCTTACGGTTATAAAACGACTTTTCAAGTCTACAACCGTACTTTCAGCCGGTTTCTTACGGTTATAAAGCGACTTTTCAAGTCTACAACCGTACTTTCAGCCAAGATCCTACGGTTATAAATCGATTTTCTGGGTTTACAACCGTACCTTTAGCCGGTTTCTTACGGTTATAAAACGACTTTTCAAATCTGCAACCGTACTTTCAGCCGAGGCCCTACGGTTATAAATCCGCTTTCTGAATCTGCCACCGTACCTTATAGCTTACTACCAAAAAACTCGCCTTCCCAGATACGCCGGGACAATCTCAATATTTCCTTAGGGGCAATTTTCAATTTTTTCCAGCCCTTTTCTCAAACTTTCCTGGTCTTCCAAAGACAGGTCTGTATTTCCCAGGATTTCCCGGAGGGTGCGTTTATCTGTCATCAGCCAGAATCCCTCTATGCCTTCTCTTCTGGTGATCTCTCCTGCGGCAGGTCCTATGTGGTCTGCCACCTGCTGCCGGTTTTCTTCCAGCCATTTCAGGAACAGCTCCATCACAGGGGCGGCTTTTTCACAATGCCGCAGATAGCCCAGGGTACATTCCAGAGAAAGGTAGTCGTCATAGTCTCCTGTCACATGTTTTGGGCAGACAGGGGCTGTCATGGTCTTCTCTCCAAAGTCTCCCAGCACATCCCTCAGCCATGCAATACTGTCTTCCGTCCACCGGGGCGCCCGGCTGCACAGATGGGAATCTTTATATTGAACGGAAGTATCCCCTGTGGAAAATCCGTGAGGTCCGTAGGCGTATATATGAGTTTCAAAGGAAACCCCGTTTTTGGCCAGAGCGGTTACAAATTCCAGAGAGTTTTCTATGGGGACTACGCTGTCATCCCTGGTAGCAAAAACAAAGCAGGGACAGGTATGTCTGTCTACCGCCGATACCACATCGGGAGCTGTCTCTTCGCAGTTTTTCACCATGTCTCCCAGAGTCACCGCATATCCCAGCACAGCCGCTGCAGGCCTGTGTTCTGCCATCGTGGCCCCACAGGCCGCCAGATGTCCTCCTGCAGAGAAGCCTAAAACGGCAATCTTATCTTTGTATACCTTCCACTCTTCCTCTTTTGACTGTATCAGCTCCATAGCTGCCTCATAGTCATTCAGAGGATTTGGCCATGCGGCGTCTTTGCCTATGGAGTATTGGAGAATAAATACCTGAAACCCGGCTTTCAGAAAAGCCATGGCAGGAGGATCTGCTTCCCGTTCAGAGCAGTACTGATAGCCCCCTCCCGGAATGATCAGCATTCCCGGACGCTTCTCAATATAGTCAAACCTTCCCTCTGTCTCCTGGATATAGGCAGTAAGGGTCACATTTCTTTCCTCATTAAGTACGATCTTCTCTATATTCATAGTCTTCCTCCCATATCAGTCCAGGGGACCGCTGCATTAAGATAAAATCGAGAATATTTATACATTTTATTGCTCAGTCTGCGTTGCTTTGAGCCTATGGTCTCAAAGCCATACTCGACAAATTCGCATAAAATGTATAAATATTCCTGATATACGCTTAATGCAGCACCCCCCTGGTCCTGCAGTTTATCTTTTATTTCAGATGGTCTACTGCTGCCCGCTCAATGGCCAGACCTTCTTTATATCTTATCATAAATTCATCAAAACCTTTGACATCGTTCTCATCCGGCTGTACTTCAACGCCTTCCTGGCCAGCAAAGACTTTATTATCCAGATACTCTTCCAGAGTCTCTCCTTCTTCTTTATTGATCAGATAGGAAGCCAGTACCGCAATACCCCAGGCGCCGCCTTCTCCTGCTGTCTCCATAACGGTTACAGGAGTATCAATAGCTGCAGCCAGGATATTCTGTCCTACGCCTTTGGTCTTGAACAGACCTCCATGTCCCAGGATCTTGTCCAGTTTCACGCCTTCTTCCTTCAGAAGGATATCCATACCAGTCTTTAAAGCGCCCAGAGAAGTAAACAGATTTACTCTCATAAAGTTTGCCAGATTGAATCTGCTCTCCGGTGTGCGGACAAAGAGAGGACGTCCCTCTTCAAATCCGGTGATATGCTCTCCGGAGAAGTAGTTGTAAGCCAGCAGTCCGCCGCAGTCTGCCTCCCCTTCCATAGCCTTTCTGTAAAGAGTGCCGAAAAGCTGGTTCATGTCCACCTGAATGCCCATGGCTTCTGAAAATTCTCTGAAGATTCCCACCCAGGCATTTAAGTCTGAAGTACAGTTATTGCAGTGTACCATAGCTACCAGATTTCCTGTAGGTGTAGTTACCAGGTCAATTTCCGGATAAACCTTAGACAGCTCTTTTTCCAGAACTACCATGGAGAATACAGAGGTTCCAGCAGATACGTTTCCTGTTCTCTGGGCTACACTGTTAGTAGCCACCATTCCTGTTCCTGCATCTCCTTCCGGAGGACAGAAAGGAACTCCTGCTTCCAGTTTTCCGGTGGTATCCAGAAGTTTTGCCCCTTCTTCTGTAAGGCGGCCTGCCTCTTCTCCTGCCAGAAGGACTTTGGGCAGGATTTCATGGAGCTTCCATGGATATCCGTAAGGAGCGGCCAGATTCTCAAACTGCTCCATTCTCTTCTGATCATAGTTCTTAATATTCATATCTACAGGGAACATACCAGAGGCTTCTCCTACTCCCAGAACCTTTTCTCCGGTAAGCTTCCAGTGCACATATCCCTCCAGGGTAGTCATAAAGGTAATGTCTTTTACATGCTCTTCTTTATTCAGCATAGCCTGATACAGATGGGCAATACTCCATCTCTGAGGAATATGATAAGAAAACAGCTCGGTCAGTTCTTCGCTGGCTTTCTCTGTCATGGTATTTCTCCATGTACGGAAAGGCACCAGAAGATTTCCCTCTTTGTCAAAAGGCATATAGCCGTGCATCATGGCGCTGAAGCCGATAGCTCCCAGCTTTGTGATTTCCACTCCGTACTTTTCTTTCACATCTCTGGCCATGTCCTGATAACTGTCCTGGATACCTGTCCAGATCGCTTCCTCGCTGTAGGTCCAGATATTGTTTACATACTGGTTTTCCCATTCATGGCTTCCGGAAGCAATGGGCTGGTTTTCCTCGTTGACCAGCACTGCTTTGATCCTGGTGGAACCCAGCTCGATACCAAGTACCGCCCGGCCTTCCTGAATTGCTTTTTTGTTCTTTTCTGCGCTCATGTAAATACCCTCCTGTTTTTCTGGTTTATTCTGTCCCCATCCCGGCGGACAGCTTTACACTTTATTAACATTCTAATTTACATTATAGTGCTTGTATGCTTGTTATTCTACTTGTTTTTTCACAAGTCGACCTACCTCTCCTGATCTTATCCATGTCTCTTAAATCTATGTAGGATTCTGGTGATTATATAAGCAGTCACTGTTATCAGAAAATACAGGCACCCTCCGGTAAAGACCAACGCCCCGAAGGTATCTCCCGCCTCCTGATTTCCCAGAAGAGGCGTATAGGCTTCTGCCATAAGCATGATAAACTGGCTGACTGTAATCAGCAGACTGTAAACCACATGTATCCGCCATCTGGAATAATACTTCAGCAGGCGGCTGTATCCCCAGTACAAGCCCGCTATCACCAGAGCAAGAAGAAAGTAGAACCAGTCGTTGTCATCTGTAGCTCTCATCATACTTCTCAGCAGTACCAATACCGCTACAAAAATCCATCCGCCAATATAATATTTACGTCTTTTTTTCTTAAACTTACAGTGAGAATCCAGAATATGATACAGCTTTCTGGCACCGGGCTTTAACTGTTCAGGCTGATATTCTCGCATGTGATATTCTCTGGCGAATATCTCATAGACTTCCCGTTTCAGGTGAGTATTCTCCAGGAGTCTGCAGACTCCTTCCACACACTCTGGGTCAAAAAGCAGGTCTTTATATTCTTCTTTGGCAAAGAAGTCCTCATAGCATTTCAGCCGGTGTTTTTTCGAATTTGTGGTAAGGATAATTTCCAGATCCTTGAGGGCCAGGGCTATATTAGCCTGGTCTTTCAGCTTCTTTTCCTCCCGGGCCTTCCATTCAATCTTTTCAAAGTCTATTTTCTCCCGGGCCTTTCTCAGTTCTTCTTCCTGTCTGGCCCTGCGGTACCGCTCTTCCTGCTGCCGGGCTCTGCGGGCTTCCTCTTCCTGAAACTTCCTTCTTTCCTCTTCTTCCCTGCGAAGCTCCTCTTCCCGCTGTCGTTTCCAGGTTTCCCAGTTGTCTCCTGCCTGGCGGAAAGATTCCTCCTGCTCCAATTCTTCCCAGTTCAGAGGCTCCGGTTCCTGCTGTCCCGGCTCCTCTGTATCAGGCTCCTCTTCCTTCTCCTGCTGGCCTGATTCTTCCGCCTCGAATTCACTTTCCCGGTTCTGGCTTTCTTCCTGTCTCTCTTGGGGACCCCCGGCTTCCATATCTGATTCCTTTTCTTTCCAGAAACCGCCGCCGTCTCCGTTTCCTTTTATCAAAACCTCATAAGCTTCCTGTATCCGCTGGAATTCCCGGGGATAATCCTCAGGGTGATACATACGGAGCATTGCCGCATAAGCTTTCTTAATCTCCTTTTTCGAGGCTCCGGGGCTGACGCCCAGAACCTTTTGGGCTGTTAATTTGTCCATTTTTTGCTAAACTCCATAAAATCCAGATCTTCTTCTGCCTTCTCCTCCTGTTCCTTCTCTTCTTCTCCCTCTTCCTGATAAAAATCTCCCCAGAAATCAAAATCGTCAAAAGCCTCCCCCAGAGAAAAGTTATCAATGGTGTCCTGAATCTGTTCCCTGTATTTTTTAATCTTTCTGGGATTCTGTTCTTCCAGAACCTTCTCAAAAAGAGCGATAAGGCCTGCAAAATATTCCCTCTGGCTGGGAGGGCATTCCTCACAGAGTGTCGTCAGCCGGCTGAGGAGGAGCTTGTTCTCTGTAACCTCCCGGGGATGTACCTTCAGCTTCTCCAGTTCCTTCATCCTGGCCTGGAGCCTCTCGTCATCCACGGTCTGAGACACCACGCTGCTGATAGTATGGCCTGTAGAGACCACCTGTATATCCGCCAGAAGGATTCCGTCAATATCATAGGTAAACCGTACATCCAAAGCCTCCTGTCCCGCAGGACCGTCAGGAACCGTCAAGGTATACTCCGCCAGTTTCCGGTTGTCTCTGGCATAGACATGTTCCCCCTGAAGCACCGGGAAGGTCACCTGTCTCTGATGGTCTTCCGCCGTGTAAAATCTATGGACTCTGGAACAGGGGAGCACGGTATTTCTGGGAATGATCGGGGTAAAATAAGGGTTGCTGGCATCGCTGGCATTTTTGGTGGCTGTTCCCAGAGAAAATGGGCAGATATCCGTCAGTACATAGTCTTTGATCGACTGTTCCCTTGCCTTAACGCCGCAGAGATACCCCAATCCCCGGACGATCATTTCGTCACTGTTCAGATTAATCTGAGGCTCCCGGTGGAACAAATGAGATACATAGGATGTGACAACAGGCATCTTGCTGGAACCTCCTGCCATAACAATATCAGACAAATCCTCCGGGCGTATCTGGGCGCTTTTCACCGCATGGTTCAGTACCTCCTTAATCTTATAGAAGATTCCGGCGCTTTCCTCCACCAGCCGGCGGTTGGTATATACACTGGTATACTCCTGCCCCTTTATCCAGGCAGTCATCCTGCTTTCCTGGGCGTCACTCAGTTCCCGCTTGCATTTTTCCGCCTGTCTTTCCAGTACCGCCAAATCCTTTTTGGACACATCACCCTTTGGAATGCCATGCTCTTTCAGAAAGGCTTCCACCATAATCTGATGGAAATCATCCCCTCCCAGATGGTTATTTCCTGCCACAGCCTCAATTTCCACCACATTTTCAAAGCAGTCCACAATAGATACGTCCAGAGTTCCTCCTCCGAAATCAAAGACCAGAAACAGCTGCTCTTCTCCGTTATCCATATAGGAGGCCAGAGCCGCCGCACTGGGCTCGTTGATCAGTCTGTGGACCTGGACTCCTGCCAGAAGTCCGGCCTTTTTCGTGGCATACCGCTGCTTGTCGTGGAAATAAGCAGGAACCGAAATGATCACTTCCTCAATCTCCTCTCCCAGATAAGCCTGGGCATCCTCCACAATAGAGCGGACCACAAAACTGGACAGTTCCTCCGGGGTAAAGTTAAGGCCTCCCAGATGAAAGGTCTTCTCTTCTCCCATAAACCGCTTGAAAGAACTGGCCGTTCTTTCAGGAGCGGTAATAAGCCGTTCCTTTGCAATTTCACCTACAATGATTTCCTGGTTTTCATCTACACTGACTACGCTGGGCGTAAGATAGGAACCGTAGCGATTGGGAATCAGCTGAATCCTTCCATCTTTATATACGCAGCCCAGAGAATTCGTGGTTCCCAGGTCAATGCCTAAAAGATATGACATAAAATCCCCCCTTTCCGTCTTTCTTCTAATATATAATAGTTTTTATTCATTTTCAAATATTCTTTCCAAATATAAAGCTCCCGCAGACTGTGGCCCTGCGGGAGCTTTTTCCTTTTATTTTATTGAACAATTACTTTTTTATTTCCTAATACCTTGCATGTAAAATTCTTGTCGTCCCCACTGGTATGAACAAAAATTTCATCGCCTTTACACTCTGCCTTCACCTTCATCTTGGTGTTTCCATTTATGTCTGTGATGATTGTTTCTGCCTGAGCGCCGTCCTGGAAGCAGACAAAATATAAGGTTACATTGTCAGTGTAATCATAGTCTGGTCTGTCTTCATTATCGCCCACTGCTAAAATCGTATTAGGCCTTGCAAGAAGAGGCATAGAGAAATAGTCATAAACATCTCTGTGCCATTTTCCGCCTTCTATGGTTTCTTCAGTAAGAATATTGTACCAGGTACCCTCTGGAACATAATAATCTACCTGACCGGATTCTTTAAATACAGGCGCTACTAAAAGAGCATCTCCAAGCATATATTGTTTATCCAGTGTTTCACACGCCTTGTCTTCTGGAAACTCTACAAACATAGGACGCATCATAGGTGTTCCTTCCTCGTGAGAAATCACCGCCTGTCTGTACAGATAAGGCATAAGTCTGCATTTTAATTTTACGAATTTGCGTAAAACATCGCAGGCTTCCTCATCGAACAGCCAGGGAACTCTATAGGAAGATGAACCGTGAAGGCGGCTGTGGGAACTTAAAAGCCCAAACTGGCACCATCTTTTATATATGTCTGCAGGAGCTGTGCTTTCAAAGCCGCTGATATCATGGCTCCAAAATCCAAATCCGGCACAGGCCAAAGACAAGCCGCTGCGCAGTGTTTCAGCCATAGAAGGATATGTTGCTGAACAGTCGCCGCCCCAGTGAGCCGGGAACATCTGTCCTCCAACTGTTGCAGACCGGGCAAACAGTACTGCTTCCCCTTCTCCTCTTTCTCTCTCCAGTAATTCAAATACTGCTTTATTGTAGAGGAAAGTATAGTAATTATGCATCTTTACAGGATCTGAACCGTCAAAATATGCAATATCCTTTACTGGAATTCTTTCGCCGAAGTCCGTCTTAAAGCAGTCTACGCCCATGTCCAGAAGGGTTTTCAGCTTATCCTGATACCATTTCACAGCCTCAGGATTGGTAAAGTCTACCAGTCCCATGCCTGCCTGCCACATATCTGTCTGCCATACATCACCGTTAGACTTTTTGAGCAGATATCCCCCTTCCATTCCCTCCTGGAACAGAGGAGATTTCTGTCCAATATAAGGATTGATCCAGACACAGATCTTAAGTCCACGATCATGATATCTTTTCAGCATTCCTTCAGGGTCCGGGAAAGTTTTTGGATCCCAGGTAAAGTTGCACCACTCATAGGCTTCCATCCAGTAGCAGTCAAAATGGAAAACATGCAGTGGAATATCTCTGTCTGCCATTCCCTGTATAAAACTGCTGGTAGTGTTTTCATCATAATTAGTAGTGAAAGAAGTGGTCAACCAAAGTCCAAAAGACCATGCAGGCGGAAGAGCCGGTTTCCCGGTAAGCTCCGTATACTTCTGGATTGTGCCTTTGGGCGTCTTTCCGTTAATAAAATAATAATCCAGACGTTCTCCTTCTACTGAAAACTGAATTCTCTCCACTTTTTCGCTGGCAATTTCATAGGATGCATCGCCTTCATTGTCTAAAAGGACGCCATATCCTTTATTGGTTATATAAAATGGAATATTTTTATATGCAATCTCACTGGCTGTTCCGCCATCTTCATTCCACATTTCCACGCTCTGTCCATTTTTTACGAAAGGTGTAAATCTTTCGCCTAATCCGTATATATACTCATCTACGTCAATAGCCAGAGCGTCTACTGTATACTTTCTTCCAGTCTCATTATTGACAATATGGGCCATGTTCCTGAAGCCGGTATTTGTAAGCTCTCTTTCTCCGTCCCAGAAAGTAATTCTCCAGGAACTTGGTCTCTTGTCAATAACGGCTTTTGTATTACCTGACTGGTAGGTAAGAAACTCTTCGTCTTCTTCTATTTTCACATGTGGAGCCGTATTTTTCACTTCGGCAAAAGGTCCTTTATAGGCTTCTCCCTGAAAATGTGTAACAGAGATTTTAATCACATCTTCCATAGGGCTTGAAAGCCTTATGGTCAGCATTCCCAGATTCAAGCAGTCTCCTCTGTTAGAAATATGCTTTCCAGGCGCATAAATGATCAGTTCATTTCCCTCTACTCTTTTATCGCCATACTCCACGGCATATAATGGTGACATTTCTTTCTTTATGCACCAGTATCCATCAGTAAATCTCATTTTTTTCCTCCTTTATACTGCTCCCGGTGAAACGGAAACCTGACCCCTTAACCGAATATCCTGTACAGAACTTCCTACGCAGATGGAATACTGGTCTTCCGGAACCCAAAAGCATTTTTCTTCTTCATTATAATAAGAAAAGTCTTCTCTGTTTAGTATAAATGAAATTTTTCTTTCTTCCTGAGGCTGCAGTTCACTCTTTAAGAACCCTTTCAGTTCTTTTGGCGGTCTTTCCATCTTTTCTCCTGAGACCTCCACATAAACCTGAACCACTTCTTTTCCTGCTACAGTACCTGTATTCTTTACTGTCAGAGATACCTCTACATGCTCCCCCACATTCTCAATATGCAGATCATCATACTGGAACTCTGTATAAGAAAGTCCATGTCCAAAGCAATATCTTACAGGAATCTTCTCCTTTTCGTAAAATCTGTATCCTACAAAAATTCCCTCTTTGTAGTCCACTGTTTCCTCACCGGGAAATTCTCCTATTTTATGCGCAGGGCAGTCTTCCAGACGGCGGGGCATTGTATACGGTAATTTTCCAGATGGATTGGTAATCCCCAGAAGAACCTCTGCCATAGCTCTGCCGCCCTCCATTCCATTATAGCTGCTATATACGATTGCTTTCGCTCTGTCTGCAAAGCTCTCCATATCTACGGGAGAACCGGCAATAATAACAATAATTGTATTCTCATTAACATTCAGTACTTCTTCTATCAGTTCTTCCTGTCCATATGGAAGTTTCATAGAAGATTTGTCCTGTCCTTCTGCGTCAAACTCATGGTTCAGTCCACAAAACAGTATGACCTTATCGCAGTTCTTTGCCAGTTCCACTGCTTCCTTTCGCAGCTGCCCTCTCTTTAATTCTTCCTCTTCTGTATGGTTTTCCTGGTATACGGTTTTGTACGCCCTGTCCTCTAAGCTGTCAGACTGCCATTCCTCTTTTTCTTCTGTCTGTTCCTTGGCACTGCTGTAGCCTGGCGCATACTCTACCTGTACATTTCCCCCTAATATGGTCTTTAATCCCATAAGAGGGCTTAACTCATAAAGAGCTTTTATCGCAGCGCTTCCGCCTCCTGAAGAATGGAGTTTTACAGCGTTTTCTCCGATCACTCCTATCCTGGAATGTTCTTTTACATCTAGCGGCAGGCAATGTTCCTCATTTTTCAAAAGAACAACGGATTCTCTTGCGCACTCTAACATGGTTTCCTGATGGGCCCTGGTATTATATACGCCGTTCTTTCTGTCACCGCCCAGCATATGCAGCCGTTCCATTAAACGCAGAATATTTCTTACTTTTTCATCAATCAGGCTCTCCAATATTTCTCCGGATTTTACCTTTTCCTTCAGAGGCTCTGCCATAAAGTAATCATCAAAGCAGTCTGTAACTGACATTTCAATGTCCAGTCCGTTCTCTGCTGCTTCCAGGGTGTCATGAACCCCTCCCCAGTCTGATATTACTACACCGTCAAATCCCCATTCTCCTCTTAAGATTTCCTCCAGAAGATAATGGTTGTGGCAGCAGTGCTGACCTCTGAATTTATTATACGCCCCCATGATTGTCAGGCTTTTTCCTTCTTTTACACAGGCTTCAAATCCTGGAAGGTATATTTCTCTTAAGGCCCTCTCATCTACCTGCGCATCTACAGAAAGTCTCCTGGTTTCCTGATTATTTACAGCAAAATGTTTCACACAGGCAGCCACATCATTTTCCTGTATTCCTTCAATAAAAGGAACTGCCATCTTTTTTATTAAATAGGGATCTTCACTCATGTATTCAAAGTTTCTTCCGCAGAGAGGGGAGCGCATAATATTAATACCTGGGGCTAAAATAACATCTTTTCCTCTCCCTCTGGCTTCTTCTCCTAAAACATGTCCCGCTTCTTTCTCTAGATCAGGATTCCAGCTGCAGGCCAGCGCTGAGTTGCTGGGCAGATATGATACAAAATCGTCGGTGGTTCCCTTCGGTTTCCAATTATCATCCTGAAGCTCTTTGCGCACACCCATAGGGCCATCAGACATCCAAAGGGGCAAAACGCCTAAGCGCTCTACCCCTTTTGTATGAAAAATGCCCTGGCCATGAATCATTCCTATTTTTTCGTCTAAACTAAGTTGTTCTATTATCCGGTCTATTTCATGCCTGTTCATTTTTTCCTCCTGCACTAAGTTATTATCCCTTAACAGAACCTGCAGCTACTCCGCCCACAATATACTTCTGCCCTAATATGAATACTACCAGAACAGGAAGCAGAGTCAGCATAATATCCGCCGCCACCAGATTCCAGGAATTTTCGAAAGCCCCGAAAAAGTTATATACCGCCAATGTCATTGGCCACTTATGTGAATTGTTCAGATAATATAATGGCATGGTAAAATCATTCCACACAGCCATGAAGTCCAAGACAAACAAGGTTGAGATAATTGGCTTCAGCAGCGGTGCAATAACTTTTATAAACATCTGTATAGGAGTACATCCGTCCAATACAGCCGCCTCATCAATTTCTCTTGGTATAGTGCTTACAAAGCCGTATGCCAGAAATAAACTAAGGGGAATATTGATTGCTGCATACAGCAGAATAATTCCTATCCTGGTATTTACCAGATGGAAAGCCTGCATAACTTTCATTAAGGCAACGTTATTGATAGGCATTGCAATTCCGGAAATAATAAAATAATACAGAAATTTGTTAATACCCTTTTGATTTCTTGAAATAACAAAGGCCGCCGCAGATACCAAGATTACAATAATTACTACGCTTGATGTAGCATAAAGGAGACCGTTAAAGAAAGAAGAAATCAATTTACCTTGCTCAATTACCACTGCATAATTTTCAAAGACCCATTCTGTAGGAAGAGATAAGGTCATACTGTTGGCTTCAGCAGATGTTTTAAATGAGTTTAGAAACAATACTACCAGCGGAATAATAACAATCAAGCTGATAAAAATTGCTACTATATTTCCGATAATATGTCCTATAGTTTTTGTTACTTTTCCCATTATGCTTCCACCTCCTTATTTTCCATAGACTTGATAATAAAGTACAAAAGCAGCAGCATGAAGAAGAACAGCACGCTGGAAAGAGTAGTACCCATTGCAAGATCGCCTTTGGAAAACTCTTTATATACTGCTGTATTAATTACACCTGTAGCATTTCCTGGTCCTCCGTTGGTCAGTGAATAAATCATATCGAAAACTCGCAGACCGTATGTTACGTTTAAGACCGTAACATTTACAAGCACAGGTTTCAGAAGCGGAAGGGTAATGCAGCGGAACTTCTGGAAGAAGCTGGCTCCGTCGATACTTGCCGCTTCATAATATTCCGGAGATATGGAGAGCAATCCGGCAATAACTACCACCATGATGTATCCCATACCTTTCCAGGTATCTACTGTCATAACGGTAGGAAATACCAGATTCAGATCTGTCAGCCAGTTTTTTGCCAAAGCGTCAAGGCCAATGCCCCTTAGAAAATTATTTAAAAATCCTGTAGTTGGATGAAGCATACTTTTAAATACAAGGCCGACTACCAGATAAGACATTACCTGAGGTGAGAAAATAATCATTCTCTGGAAATTCTTAAATTTGATAAATTTTTGAGTCAGTAATAAAGCAAGGGCCAAGCCTACCACAGTTTTAGCAGTTGTAGTAACTATAGTAAATACTACTGTATTAAGAATATAGGTAACATATTCAGAATTCCCCTCAAAAATCTTCTTATAGTTATCCAGGCCTACAAAATTAATTTCCGAACTGAAATTATTCCAGTCTGTAAAGGAATATCCGATACCTAAAATTCCTGGCAGAAAACATAATAAAAAGTAAACCAGCGCTGCACCTGCCGCAAAATACCAGGGATATAATTTTTTCCGGTTCATTTGGTACCTCCTTAAAATTCAGAAGGTGTCCAAAGGGCTTTTCCACCTTTTGAACACCTTCTGATAATAATTAATCAATTAAAGTCCTATTCTACCCAGCCTGGATCCTTTTGGAGTTCCGCCTGTTCTGTCCTTCGATCCATAATAGTCTGGAGAACCTCTTCAGGTGTTAAAGCACCAGTATACATAGACTCTAAATCCTTTCCGATATCCATCCACTGGCTGTCAATATAGTTTACAGAAGTCTGTACTACATTAGCCTTTTCTGATGCATCCAGAAATGCCTGATCTTCTTCAGAATATTTGCTTTCAATTTCAGGCCAGCACAGTGCACTCAGATTTGTCTGTCCATCCAGTCTCTTCTGAAGATTTTCCGGTCTTGCCAAGAACTCGAAAAACTGCTTTGCTTCATCCACATACTTGCTGTCTTTATTGATAAAGTATGCATTACTTGCAGGGTTCACACCAATTGTCTGGTTGTCACCCCAAGGCATGATAAAAGCACCTAATTTTTCATTAGCATTAAAGTCTGGATAATCTGCATCGATTTCTCCTCTGAAGCCCAGCTCCGCAATGGTCATTGCACATTTCTCTGTAGCAATAGCTTCTTTCGCATTTTCCCATGCATTGCTCAGGTAATCTTCTCCAAAATATCCTGCTTCCGCACATTCCTGAAGCTGTTCGATAATAGTCAGCAACTGAGGTATATCGTCCAGATCTTTTTCATTTGCATTCAGCTCATTGTAAATTTCCGGATCGTCTGCAAGCCATAATCCTCCGGTTTCAAACAAAGGCAGAACCTGATGCCATCCATTGGTAGTAGCCTCGTAAATTGGCGTAGTTCCGGAATCCAGGATTGTCTGGCAAACATCTTTGAATTCTTCATAAGTGGTCGGTACTTCCAGACCCAGTTCATTAAAGATGTCTTTATTATATAAATAGAAGTACATCTTTGCTCCTGCAAATGTGATTCCGTATGTCTTATCGTCTACAGAAACTGCTGAACGGGCGCTTTCGTCCATACGCTCTACCCACTCCTGATCGCTTAAGTCCACACAGTATTCATCCATATGTATACTGGATGCAAGGCCGATCGGTGTATCTACGCAGATAATATCTGGCGCTTCTCCCGAGTCCAGCTTAACCTTGATCAGATCACGCCACTGAGCATCCGGAGATATCTGGAAGTCAATTTTGATTCCTGTCTCTGCTTCAAATTCTTCTGCCAGATCCTGAACGATTCCTGATGTCGGAAGTCCGCTCTGGTGACTGCCAAAAGTTAAAGTCACTGATTTCTTTCCATCGCTTCCCTCTTCTCCATCGCCGCCTGAACCACAGCCTGCAAATGTGCTTAACGCCATAACAGCAGCCAAAGAGACACCTGCTATTCGTTTAAAATTCTTTTTCATAATCATTGCTCCTTTATGGTTTTTAGTCTTTCTGTGTATATTTTATCGATAAAACATACTCCGTTTGGTGTAATCACATGATACCATAAGGATGTATCCTGCAAAATAGACAATTTCGAACTGTCATTTGCATTTTTTTGAACATTACTGTATAATCAAAGGCAACTTAATGGGGGGAGATTCATCAGAAATGCATAAACGTTACTCACAAAAAATGTATCTTTTCTTTATATATGGTATATTCATCTTAATCCTTTTGAGCATTTTTTTCAGTTTTACATATGCTTATTACAGAAAAAATACTTTGTCTGACGCAAAACGTACTTCTGAAAACCTTTGTGTCTCTGTTAATAGTGCCGTGACTTCCGAATTAGATAATATGTCAACAATTTCTATGAATATTGTCTATTCCAATGCTATTAAGACCAATTTCAAGGAATTTTCCCGGTTATATCAGGAAACAGGAAATGACCCTACGGCCCTTACTTCTTCCAGAGAAAAGGCCAATGCCATACAGGATATTATTACCGCAATTATCGGAGCATACCAAAGTGCAAGTGCTGTAAAACTCTATACCATGGATGGCTCATGTGTGGAAGTGGGCAACTGGATGCGTACTTCTACCGTAGATTTAAAAAGTCAATATTGGTATGAGGAAGTTGTCCATCTAAACGGCCATAAATTCTTTACTACCCCCTACGTAAGCGATGACATTGTAGGAAAAGACGGAAATATCCGCAATCACCGTTTTATTTCTCTGATTCGTTTATTCCTGGATTCCGGAGGAAAGCCTGAAGGTATCGCTGAAGTGGTTCAGGACTGCAGTGAAATATTTGCTTTGGTTGACCAGGTTGAAGATACTAATCCCAACAGTTCTGTTTATATATATAACGCTTTTCATGAATTAGTATATCCATACACCCGAGATGATTCTGCAGATTTTTATTATGAAATCGCTGCCAATAACCTGCAGCCATCTACTGCAGAAATGATCCATACCAGAAACGGAAGTGATTACCTATGTACATATGAAACGATTTCTGATTATGATTGGACTGTAATCATCACGCAGCCGGAAGAAACCGTTTATCTGCCCCTGCGGGATTTTCAGATAGCCTTTATTATCATAGCTTTTTTCTCTATACTTTTTACACTTTTAGTATGTTTTTATATTTCCCAGCAGCTTACAAAGCCTCTGCAGAAACTGACAAATGCCACAAGTAAAATTACTATTAACCGTGTTCTATCAGAGGATAAAGTGAACCTGACATCCGCAGACAGCCATATTCAGGAACTTTCTACTTTATGCGAGTCCATACGTACTATGTATGAAAAACTCCGCTCTACTTCACAGGAGGTACTGCTGTCAAAGTCGGAAGAAACCCGGGCAAAATTACAGGCTACCCAGTCACTGATCAATCCTCATTTTTTATATAACAGTCTGACAAATATCAGCATTATGGCAGAAGAACAGATGAATGATGATATTATCCACATTTGCCAGGCCCTATGCGACTATTTTCGATATATCTCTTCCGGTCAGGAAATGATCGTACCTCTTAAAAAAGAGATTTTTTATACTGAACGTTATCTGGAATGCATGAAATTCCGCTTTGGTCAAGAGTTAAATTATAATATCCGCTTAGCTGAAGACAGCGAAGATATCGTTATTCCAAAATTAATAATACAGCCCATTGTAGAAAATGCATTCAAGTATGCTTTTAATATCAGCCCTCCATGGGAGTTGACCATTACTTCTAATTTAGATTCCAATTTATGGACAATAACAGTGGAAGACAACGGAGGAAATCTGAGCACCAGTAAAAAAGAAGAATTGTTAGCTCTTTATAAAAGCCTGGATATGAATGAAGAATTGAAATCCATGCACATTGGCGGAATGGGATTAAAAAATGTTTATTTACGCTTAAAACTGTTATACGGCGATAACGCTATCTTTGAAATTGATAACTCCGTAAAAAGAAGGACACTTTTTACAATAGGTGGCCCCATTTATCATTCAAGGGAGGAATATTATGAAGAACACCCTCATTTATAAGTATGTTGTTGTTGAAGATGAATCTCTTATCAGAAAAAATTTAATTAAAAAAATCTCATCACTGAACCTGCCTTTTGAACTTGTGGGAGAAGCCTCTAATGGTATGGATGCCCGGCTTCTAATAGAAAAAACTTTTCCAGATCTGGTGCTGACAGATATACGGATGCCTCAGTATGACGGACTTGAGCTGGCCGAATACCTCCACCAGAATTTTCCCCATATAAAAGTTATTATTTTAAGCGGGTATGATGACTTCTCTTATGCACAGTCTGCCATAAAGTTTCAGGTAAAGGATTATCTCCTAAAACCAATAACCCTGGAAGCCTTATCTGAGTCTCTGCATAAAGTGCTGATTTCAATAACATCAGAAAATGAGCATCTGGATACTCTTGTTGGAGACAATAACTATCTTAATCAGAAAGATATTTATGAGCTTTTATCCCGATATCTCCAGGAAAATTATTCTCACGATATATCTTTCAGCGACCTGGCCGGCCAATTTGGCTTTACTCTGGAATATCTCGGAAAAATTTTCAAAAAATATTCCGGCGAAACCCTTTCCAAATATTTAACAAAACTGAGAATGAATGAGGCCAAACGTCTTCTTCTGGGAAATCCGGAATTGGAAATCCAGAAAATCGGCGAACTGGTAGGATATAAAGACGGCTTCTATTTCAGTCGGGCATTTAAGTCCTACACAGGAATTCAGCCAAGTGAATTCAGGAATCAGAAAAATAAGGTATAAAAAAGAAACAGACCAGCCTTACTATAAATCAGGTTGGCCTGCTTCTATTTATGCTTTTAACAAATCTTCTTCCTTCCTGCATTCTTCCAGAAGCTTCTCCTCTTCTTTCCTGTAGAGGAGCTTTTCGCTCCATTTCATATACAGCGGACTTTCATGAAGGCTGAGGAAATCCATAGCCAGAGTGTCCTGGGTCAAGCCGGATACAAAAAGTACCATCTCCTGTCCGTCTCCAAAGGACTTCTCCGCAAATCTAAAGGCTCTTTCTGTCTGTTCCAGGATTTTCTCTATCTCCTTGCTTCTCTCATGAGTCTCTCTGCTGAAATACTCTTTAATCCTTTCAAATCCTTCTGAAGATTTCCGGATATGTTCTTTTTTCAGGTTCAGGCAATATTCTTCCAGCTTTCCAAGCACCCAGTTTTCTTTTCCGATTTCTTTCTCCGTCATCAATCCTGCTTCTATCTTCACTTCCATACTGTTCCTTCGGCTCTGGATAAAGGCCTCTATATCCTGGATTTCCCCATGTTCCCGGACATAGTTTTTCAGATAGCCCAGGGCTTCGTGAAGGCTGATAAGCTTTCCTTCTCTTCCTGCAAAGCCGGCAAAGGAGGTATGAAGAGCTCCCATCAGAAGGTTCACTACCGTAAACCTCTCTTCAAAACCGCCTTTCCCAGCCATAGCCGCCTTTTCCTCGTAGTCTCTGTCTGAAAGGCTGCCTTCCAGTATATCCGTAATCCCATAATCTGTTCCATATTTTCGGTACAGCTGATAATAGGCTGTAAAATCCCTGGCCGTCTCTTCCTTCTGAAGATACTGACTGACTAAAGCCTCCGTTATAGGAATCTGGAACGCTTCATAGCTTTTCAGGATTTCTGACAAATCTTCCCAGCCTCTGGCTGTGACGAAAAACTTTCCGTCTACGGTGTTTTCCACAGAATAGAAATTTTCTTTCTTAATCCTCAGATAGGATAGGATTGCCTGATGGACTTCCTGGCGGCAGGCATACTCCATCCATACGTCACAGTCTGCTTCTACGTCAATCTTACGCACTCTGTCCAAAGTAACAATGTCAAATTCCCGGACGGATTTGTTATACTGCGGAGGGTTTCCTGCTGCAACAATGATCCACCCTCTGGGCACCTTATGACTTCCGAAAGTCTTATTCTGAAGAAACTGGAGCATGGTCGGCGCCAGAGTTTCTGATACACAGTTAATCTCGTCGATAAAGAGAATCCCTTCTTTGTTTCCTGTGTCCTCCATGCACCGATACACGGAAGCAATAATTTCGCTGAGGGTATATTCTGTAACACTAACTTCTTTTCCCTGATAGATTTTCGTCTCAATGTGTGGAAGTCCAATAGCGCTCTGCCGGGTATGGTGAGTAATGGTGTAAGCTACCAGTCCTACTCTGCATTCCCGGGCAGCCTGCTCCATAATGGCGGTCTTTCCGATTCCGGGAGGTCCCATAAGGAGAATAGGCCTCTGCCTTACCAAAGGAAAGGTGTAGCATCCCAGGTCGTCTTTCTTGTTATATGCTCGAATAGTATTGATAATCTCTGTTTTTGCCTCTTTTATGTTCATAGTGCTCCCTCTTGTTTCCCTGTCTTTGCCGGAACGACCAGTTTATAAGCCCAGTCCGGCACCATATCCATTTTGGCCGTCTTCTCCAGAAACACAAATGCAGTTTCATAATCCGGCTTACTCTGAGGATAAATCCCGTCTCCATCTGTAAAATAGATAAGGGCCTTCAGATTCCGGATTTCCTTCTTTTCCTGCTGCTCACGGACATATTGGAACACCGGACGAAAATCTGTACCACCTCTGCCCCGGATCTTGATATTTCTACTGTAGGCCTTCCACTCTCCCTCAGAATGGATGACCTTCACATCCTGAATATAGCTGTCGCATTGGATTAGATAGACCTTCATCTTCCGAAAAAAGTTCTCCTTTTCCTCCAGTATCCCATAGGTCTCCCCCAGAAATCCCTGGACCCTTTCCGCTGAACAGGAACTGGACGTGTCAATGGCAATAACTAATTCTTCCAGCCGGTTCACCTCTTTATATTCTAAGGGCTCGATTAAAGGAGTATTCCCATACCGCTCCATACCCAGATTATAAAAAATATAATCAAAACTCTCTGTATCCAGCTCTACCTCTTCCCTTGGCACTGCAAATCGTTTCAGGAACTTTCGGTAGTCATACTTTCTCCGAAACCGTACTTCCACTTCCTCCTCATCAGATCCACTGTGGGTTCCTGCTCTTTTCTTTTTCTGCTGCTTTTTCTGTCCGGTAAGGGAGCGGAGCTCCTCCCATTTTTTTCTGGTCCCTGCTCCTTTTTTCTCCTGCTTTTTCTTCTCCCAGCATCGATGATCATCAAAAGAAAAAGCCCGGTGAAGCTCCTCCACAGTATAAGGAAATCTTCCTGCCCCCAGCATATGATATATTTTCTCTGCTGACAGGGACTGTCCTCTCATGATCCAGAAGCACTGTTCCCGTATAGGGTCTCTCCCTGCAGAAAGGTCAGGTATCTTTTCTCTCTCTATGAGCTCTTCCACCCACATATCCCAGGCCAGGTTCCATCGGTTTCTGTCCTTCCCTCCCCTTGGGGGAAAGGTTTCTCTGTAAAAAGGATGGAGATACAGACAGTGGAGAAGAATATGCAGATATCCCCGCCGGATGCTCCGGGGATTCTCCCTGTATTTCCGGATCAGAAAGGACGGCGAAAAATAAAGATACTCACCATCTGTACCTATAGTCCTGTCCTTTTCCCGTGGCCGGTATGGCAGACCGGCAAATGCCCCATCCAGATAGGGAAAATAAGAATATAGCTCATTCCGGCAGTTCTGCAGTATCCGGATTCCCAGGTCCTCCCGGTGCTTCCGGGCCTCCTCCTGCTGTCTTTCCTCAAATATCCCGTCCATTCCTCTCACCTGCCTTCATACTGCTAAAGGGAAAAATCCCTGTCTTTAAAGCCGTTCTTTTCTTTTTTCAAATGTAAGAACCATACCAATGCGGCGTTTTTCTGCTTCTGTCTGGCAATCCGGATAAAACTGTCCAGATTCTTTCCATCCAGCCAGCCCAGAGACTCCAGTTCTTCCAGCTTTTCTACATCATCGCCGTCAATCAGGGCTTCTACTGCCGGGCGGATCCTGCTTTTCAGATATATACCATAGGCCTCTTTCTCCTGGTCTTCTGCCTCAGGCAGAAAAAATCCACGAAGGGCCGCTGCCAGCCGCACAGGCTCTTGTTTTGTAGTAGTAAATTTCCTATAAAGTCCAATTGCTTCCTCTTCCGGCTCCCTGGTCTGGGCCTGGTCCCGGAGAGCCTTGGGAACCATTTCCACATCCGTCTGGAATTTTTCATTATTTTTCACGATTTTATGGCTCCTTCAGTAGGTTTCTCTAATTTCTTTCTCTGTTAAAGATTTTAACATCTAGAGGGGGGGATGGCAAGAAGCAGGCCCATCCTTTCTTTTTCATAACGCAGGAAATGCCACAATCCAAGTGTCTTCAAGGATTGTGGCATATTCAAAGGAACTGACTCCCAGAGTTCCCAGGATAAAGATAGAGATATTGCTCCATGGAATAATAGGCAAAAAGGCGGTTCCCGTATCTTCCAGCATGCGGGACAAGTTCTTCCTGTGAAGATTATACTTATCAAACAATGGTCCCAGAATCGGTCCCACAATTGAAAAGGTAACCAGATACACACCAGTAAGAGATATGCTTCCGCTGTCAGTAAGCTTTTTTAAATGATATCTAAGAGTTTCTTCTGTCATCCCTGGGATATCAATATCCCCGGTAAAAATAGGTTCTCCTGGAATATAATTTTCTTTGTCAATCGCATCTGATTTATTCATATTGTTTCCATCTACATCACTGTTTAACAGGACATATTGTCCTATTAATGTCCTATAATTGTCCTATAAAATATAGATTTAAGCAGGAAAAAGGCAGGATACCCAATACCCTGCCCATATTTCCAAAATATTCTGTTCTCAGCAGTTACAGACCCAGTCCATTCTCCCATTCCCCACTCCATCAAACTATTCCTGCAGCAGCCAGTCAGCTATATCGTGAATGTTAACTCCTTCATAGCTGTATTTCGGATGTCTGGTCCGGGCGATAATCATCTTAGGATAAGCATCTCGTATTTGAAGCAGCGGTGAACACTCCCTCTCAAATGTTTCCTGTCCGGAAATATCATCACTTACCTGAATATATATTTTTTCGCTTCCTCTCTGTGCCACAAAGTCGATTTCTTTCTGATACAGTTTTCCGACATAAACATCATATCCACGGCGAAGAAGTTCGATACAGACTATATTCTCATATATTCTACCATAATCCATGTTTCTGCTTCCGAGAACTGCGTACCTGATACCAGTATCACATAAATAGAATTTTTCTGAACTTTCCAGATATTTTTTTCCCCGAATATCATAACGCTTAATGTCATAAAAAACAAAGGCATTACACAAATATTTAATATATTTTCCAACCGTCACATGATTCGTCGTAATCGTATTAGCTGTCAGCAGTTTGCTGATCTTATTCGGAGATGTCAGGTTACTGATATTATCCATAAGGAACTCACTCAACCGCTGCAGAACAAACGTATCAGGCAAGGCATATTTCTGCACCAGATCTCTTGTAACAATCGTTTCGTAAACCTCTTTGATATAGTTCGTTCTGTCTTTCTCTGTTCTATACAGATAGGAACCTGCAAGACCGCCCTGCATTGAATAACTATCAAAAAGCTTGTCTTTATCGCTGATTTCATCATAATACTGGCAATATTCCTGAAAACTGAAAGGGAATACATGAATTTCAATAAAACGTCCTGTAAAAAGAGTTGCCAGATCAGCACTCAGTAAAAAAGCATTTGAGCCAGTTACGTAAATATCGTATTTTCCCTTAGAATACAGACTATTGATCGCAAGTTCAAATTTAGGGCACATCTGGACTTCGTCAACAAAAAGATAATTTATTTTTCCTGCCTGATAATTTTCTTCCACATAGGAATGCAATGCATGGTATTCCTTAATTTCTTCATATGCCAGGTCCATAAAATCAATGAAAATAATGTTAATATTTTCAAATTGACTTTTCAAATATTCAATATACGCCTGCATCAGCTTCGACTTGCCTGAGCGTCGAATACCAGTAATAATTTTAATATCAGGCGTTCCATTCAGTTCAATAATTCTATCAAGATATTTTCTTCTCGTAATTATTTTCATATTGTCACCACTTTCAAAAATTATATTTTTTTTATTTTTTCGAAACCATCCTGTTGTGCTTATTATATCGTCTGCATAGAGTATATGCAAGATATCGCTTTCAAAAAAACAATATATTTTATTTTTTGAAAATGACCCTGTAACTGTTTCTTTTTCCCATGCAAAAAGGCAGGATGCCATACACCCTGCCCACATTTCTGCATATTCTATTTCTAACAATTACAGTCCCAGTCCATTCACCCATTCCTGAACATCTGCTTCATCCGCTCCTGACCGGAATCTCATGCCTTCCTGCCAGTCTCCGGTACCTGCCAGATCCGCCAGCAGGGTACCGCTGTCACCGATTCCTGACGAAGAGGAAGTACAAAACGGAATCACTGTTTTTTCTGTGAAACCATTGTTCTCCACAAAGGTATTCATCGGCCATGCCGCAATCCCCCACCAGATCGGATACTAAACCGGTGGTCGTTTCTCCTAGCCCTTGTTTTTACTGGGCTTAACAGGATACAAAAGTGTGGCATCTTCTTTCAGACACACATCCAGTATAATGTCCACGATTGGGTTACATTTTGTCCGGATGGCCTTCTGTTACAGATCCTATCGATTCTATCTGTTTTGAATATGTTTCATTTCCTTTTTCTGTTTCTCCCGATCTTTGGAAAGTTTCAAAGCCAGGCTGCGGACTCTGTCAAAAGATTCCAGTTCGCTTCTCAGCAAAACATAGACCATTTCTGAAAGATCTTCTCTTTTATCATATCTTCTGAATGCTTCTCTGTACTTTCCAGTCGACTGGATTGAGATGGGCAATAATCCGTTATTGATCAGTTGCTGATTAATGATCATCCTCCCTGTTCTTCCGTTCCCATCTGAAAAAGGATGGATTCGTTCAAACCGGACATGATTGGCTGCAATTTTTTCAAAAACCTCTTTCACTGTCACTGCTTCTATATTTGTTTCCCTGATCCAACTTTTCATAAGCTCCGGAATATCCTGCGGATCCGGCGGATAGTATACAGCTTCCGCCAGATTTCCAATATAAACCGTGGTATCTCTATACTCTCCCTGCATATGTCTGATATATCCATTTGCCTTCTGGATCCACTCTTCATCAATAACTGTCTTCGCAAAGGGAAGCAGCATTTTCCGAATTGCATAGTACGCATTTTTTGCGTCTGTATATTCTGAATAGGTATGGTTCGATCTTACTTCATCGTAATCGATCACTGCGATTGTTTCTTCCAGTGACAGTGTATTTCCCTCGATTGCATTTGTACTCCATGAAAACCTCTTGGCAAAATCTTCGGTAAACGGCTGACTGATCAGCGGATTTTCCATAAACTTAAAAATTTCCTCTTTTTCTGTTTCGATCTGTAAGATTCTATTTTCATTGTCAAATAATGGCATGGTATCTGCCTCCCATATATAATCAAATGAACGGTTTCTGCTTTCCTGGTATTATCATACCCCAAAAAAACACCCTTTGCCCTGTGATTCTTTTGCCACATAGTATATCATAGAATCACAGCGATATCTATCAGAATATCAGCGTAGCTGTTGTTCCTCCCAATAAGTAAATTATCTTTTTTCCTATTTTTAAGAAATTCAAAATGCCATTTAAAAATCTCTTTTGGCCCCTTAAATGGCACTAAAAAAGGCAGGATACCCAATACCCTGCCCCTATTTCTACCTATTCTGTTCTCAATGTTTACAACCCCAGTCCATTCACCCATTCCTGAACATCTGCCTCGTCTGGTCTGGAGCTGAATCTCATACCTTCCTGCCAGTCTCCAGTTCCTGCCATCTCCGCCAGAAGCTGTCCGCTCTCTCCAAGTCCTGATGATGCGGAGGTTGCAAATGGAATCACAGTCTTTCCTGTAAAATCATTGTTCTCTACAAAGGAGTCTACCGGCCAGGCGGCGATGCCCCACCAGATCGGATATCCGATAAATACAGTATCATAGGAGTCCCAGTTGTCTACTGTTGTAGAGGCCAGCTCCACATCTCTCAGGCTTTCGTCCTCATGCTCCCTGGATACACGGCTGTTTTCATCACTATAGTTCAGATCTTCATCTGTATAAGGCTCCACTGGCTCTAATTCAAAAAGGTCTCCGCCAGTTGTCTCTGCAATGATGTTTGCCACATTTTCTGTATTTCCCGTAGCAGAATAGTAAACTACCAGTACATTTCCTGCTCCGGAAGTATCAGAAGTCCCTGTCTCCTGGGCTGATTCTTCTGTATCTCCCTGGGTGTCGGTCTGAGCTTCTTCTGTTTCTTCCTGTCCATCACTCTGGGCTGTTTCTTCTGAAGACTCTTCCTGAGTGCTGCCGGCAGTTTCTTCTGCAGAATTGTCCTGGCTGCTGGTTCCTGAACTGCAGCCTGCCAGAAGGCTGACTGCTGATACTCCCACTAAGATTATGGATAATAATTTCTTTGCTTTCATGATCATCATTGCTCCTTTTTTTAATACTGTTGTTTACCTGTTTCATTATCCCTGCCTTTTCCTGGCAAGTCCTTTCCGAAGATAATATCCTATAAAAACAAATAGTCCCATAGCCGCCATATAATCCAGAATAAAAAAGATTACCGGCTCTTCAAAGTTGAAAAATACATATTGTACCTGCATCAGCAGATAACTGAGGATATCTCTTTTTATAAAGGCATAAACTCCATATCCTGCGATTCCGATTCCTGCCAGCCTTAAGATCCAGGTCCTTGCCTTGGAAGGTTTGGGGAAGATTTTCCCTGCTATTCCCATCATCATTCCCCAGTGGATACCCAGGTGCAGAGACATCAGCACAAATCCCCAGTAGGCGCAGGTCATGTGGATTACCCTGGCGGGAGCGCTCAGGCCCCGTATTTCCAAAAAGTCAAACACATGTCTGGAAAGTATGATTCCACTGATCATAGAACCTAAAATGCAGACCAGTATCAGCATCACCAGGATTGTCTGTATGATCCGCAGCGGTTTATATCTGCCCTTGGTGAGATTTCCGGTCCATTTTCTGTTCAGGATATGATGAAGGATAAACAGCAGGAACATTCCTGCTCCGATCCATTCATGGATTGCCTCTCCTATCAGCTCATAGGGCATAAGGAAGAGAAGGCACAGAGTCATGAATATATCCACGGCGATTTTCGCCTGTTGTTTCCTGTTCATAAATAAAGCTCCTTTTCCTTTTCTTATCACTGAGACCTTATTACCTGGACTTCCATATTTGCAAAACTGCCGCTTAATGTAAAACTGTCTTGAATGCCTTCCGTCAGCCGTATCTCTCCGTCTTCAGTTATCATCAGCATGTCAAAATCCTGATGGGCCCTCCAGTATTCCTCTGCTTCCTGAGGGCCTTTCACAAACATGGCCGTGGAAAGAGCATCTCCCACTTTCCCTTCCTCTGCGATTATAGTTACAGAGGCCAGTCCTGTATCTGCCGGATATCCGGTGGAAGGATCTATGATATGTCCGTATGTCTGACCATCATCGCCTGCAAAATATCTTTCGTAATTTCCCGAAGTGACCACTGCCCGGTCAGATACGGAAAGAACTCCTACCTGGCCTTCTCCGAAAGGATTCCGGATTCCCAGCCGCCAGTTACTGCCATCTGGCCGGGAGCCTATGGCCTGTATGTTGCCGCCTATGTCCAGAAGGGCTGACGTGATTCCCCGGTCTTTCAGAATTTCTGCTGCCAGGTCACCGGCATAGCCTTTTCCCACAGCCCCCAGGTCCAGTTCCATTCCTGCCGGAATCTGAATCTGATTTCCATTCAGAGCTGCCTGCTCATATCCTACATTTTCCAGAAGAGACTCTATCTCTTCTGAGGAGGGGATCCTGTTTTGATCTGTGGTAAATCCCCAGGCAGTCATAATTGGATAAATGGTAGGGTCCAGGGCCCCATCTGTCTGTCGGGCCATTTCCAGGGCAAAGTCCAGGATTTCGGCGGTATCCTGGCTGAGTGTTACCGGTGCTCCCTGGCTGTGATTTATTTTGTAAATCTGGCTGTTTTCATCGGTCACCGACCATTCCCCTTCCAGTTTATGGATCTCCTCTTCCGCTGCCTGGAGAGCTGTGTCTGCTTCCTGGCCATATGCAGTAAAAGTCATATAGGTGTCCATTGCAAAGAATTCCCGTTCTTGGGCCTGAGACCTCTCTGTATCTGCCCGCCCTCCGGATCCAGGCTCGGAGCTGCAGGAAACCAGGCAGAGGCAGCATGCTATAAGAAGAATTTTATAAATATATCTTTTCAGCATTTATATCCCTGTCTTTTTAGCCTCCGGTCAATATCCGATCTCATCCAGCCAGTCTGCGATCTCACCTGCTGCATCGGGAACCTGGCGTTCATTAATGGTAAATCCATCTTCAATCACCGTTGCCTCTGGCTCCAGCTCCTGAATTGTACTGATGGTGTTGGAAAAACGGCTTCCATTATGGGAATTAAAAGGAATAATTGTTTTCCCGGAAAAGTCATATTCCTCGAAAAAGGTATAAAGAGGCATAGGAAGATCCGCCCACCAGTTCGGATAGTAAACCGGAGGTCATCTCCCCCAGCCTTTGATTTTACTGGGCTTAACGGGATACAATAGTGTGTTTTGTGTAGTTTTATTTGAATCCTCCAAATACTGACCATAGAGGTTTCTTTACTATTTATTTCCACTAATATGATGCCATATATCTTTTAACATTTTGCTACGCTGTTCGTCAAAACTTGTATTCCCTAATGCTGTTAAAAAATTTTGAAGCAATAAGTTTTCTCTGTATTCATCTTTTTGAATTTCTGCAATAATATCTTTATGTTCGCATGTAGATTTATTTATCGAAATAAACCAGTACATAAGCAACACTTTCCGAACATATTCCTGGGCTTCTTGTTCGTCTTGCTTCGAAATATTTCTTTTTCCACTATGCAAAAACTGACTTCTCTTATCGTATAGTTTCTTCAGCTTTTTCTCTATTGTGCCGTCTTGATCCATCAAAATCAAACTCACATTCTTTGAAACAGTAGACCTGATTTTATATTGAGTCTGTCCGCAGCTTTCACAGTTTTGGGTTTTAGAATAAGTAGATAGGCTTAACAATGACTCCAATGCAGTAACAAGAAGGATGAATCCTACTATGTGATCTGATACCGAAAACGATGAATGATAAATCGTAAGGGCATTATTGAAAAAGACATTGCTACTAGCAAGCTCGGCAACTTTTTCATATGAAATTCCAGAACTCAATCTATTATTCTGCCTTTTTATCACCTCAAGTCCCTGATCTTGATCATTATTTAAAAGACTAGGTACATTTAATTTCATAAAATCTCCAAGTTGCGTAATATAATTTCCATCTGGATCGTAAACTTTCACCATCTTAATTGGAAATTTAATGTCATTATTAACTTCTAGTACCATCATCTTTTCAAGCAATTCAATATCATCAAATATATTTAATCTTTCGATATAATCATTTGTATATTCAACATCGTATTCTTTCCGATTACCATAATCAATTTCAATAAAGTCATCTTTTTGAAGTGTTAAATATACTGCTTTACCTGTTTGATCTGGATAACTGCATAGCCCTATAAACGGATTTAAATACACAACACTCTTATCCATAAGATTCTTTAGTATACTTTTATCGATTTCTTTCTTGACAACCTTAAATCCACATTTTTCAAATATGCCTTCAAATGGATAAACTCCACTTACTAATATTTCGTACTCCAACTTTAGTAGACTCACTATTTTTCTCCTATATGATTTTTTACAATACAGACTTATCTAAGGATTTATCACTCTAATTACCAACACGCTTTAATTTTGTCACTTGCAAAAGCTCCATATACAATCATATTCCATAAGTCATACATAATCTTTTATATACTTATCCCAAAACCATTTACTTTCAATTATAGCCCTATACATTGCAGCCTGCCATGTATTTAACCGAATATACTCTCTTTCTTCTATGCTTTCTTCCAAATGTTCTATAGCCAATTTTTTACCACCTCTTTTATATAACTTCTTTATTCTATAGAAACATCCATCAAATTCTTCACATGCATGAGATTTATAAAGGTTATTAAGTTTATATTTTTCAAAATGTTTCTTTGCTCTTTTGAATTTTATCTCATCCCACAATTCTGGACAAACCACATAAAATTCAAATGTTATAGGTTCTTCTTCAACTAATTTTGCCTTAATCCATGTTGCATCTGTAAAGTCATCATAATATGGATGGATGGTTTCTTCCTCGCGACTAGTAAATACATCCTCTGATTTATCATGATTACAGTCTGAACATGCAGGGACTAAATTAAACGGAGTCACAGCATATAGTGGAAATTTAGATTTGGGCAAAATATGATCTAATGTTTGGACTCTCCTTTGTCCGCAAAATGGGCATCTTTCGTGAGGAGCCAAAAGTTTGATTTTATCATAATATAATCGACCTTTTTCCCCTTTACGGGCAAATTTGTTATTATACAACTTTATCATGTCTTCTTTGGTGGCACCACCTGCAATTACCCCTTGAGGAGTAACTGTGCTCAACTTCCCATCTTCTGCTAATTTATCATATTCTTGACTCTTTTTGCAGATTTCTGATTTGCTTGATAAAATACGCTCCTTGGAAGTTCCTTCTCCACTTTGCATATTTTCTGTACAATCGTCCAAAATATTCTCTTGTTGAAACTGTGGTTTTTCTAGTTTAATCATCTTTTTTACTCATTTCAATCTTCTCTATGGTACATGTAAGCTTTTAGTATGGCTCTTGCTTCTTTTCCCAATTCGTTTCCCAGATATTCCAAAGCTTTTTTATATGAGCTTTTATCTTCTGCAACTTTTTGAAGCATTTTATGGAAACCTGAGTTCGTAACTTCATAACCAAAAATTTCACTGGTCAATTCCCCTAAATTCTCGCCAAATGTCTCAATTTGAGGACGTTCATTTATTAAGTAATCTCCAGATCTTCGTAAAATCCAAACACATTTCTTAGGTACTTCTTGTACAATAACCGGGGAATGAGTTGCAATAATGCCTACACCATTTCTATATATTAACAAGTCCGATAGTGCTCTAATGAAAGCAGCGACTAATGGGGGATGTAAATGTTCTTCAGGTTCGTCTAATAATACTAATGTTTTTTCTTCAACCAATTCTATCAATTTTGCAATAGTAAGTAATATTACCTTATGTCCAGAACTTAATTTCATAAATTGGGGCTCTATTCTTTCTTTAAAGTATTCTTTTTCAATTCTAAGTTTATAGTCAATGTTGCTCTCATCTTCATTCCTTTGGTATTTCTTACGGATTCTATTAATTTCTCCGCTATCAATATTCCTAGAAGTCCATTCCTTGATTCTTAATTCTTGGAAAGTATTATCTGATTCTAAGATATCGATCATATTTTCCCATATTTTGTGCTTTGTACCCTTTATAATTTTGTATATACTCTCGAAAAAATCTGTAGCTAAACGAGATGCACCTTTTACTGAATTCTTTGTGACAAGCCCAACAAAGGTATAAGGAATTAATAAACTTTCGTCAAAATCACTTTCGTCAATTGACATATCAAATGCACTAAAAGAAACAAACACGATATTAGAAAAATCATTTGCCCAATCCGTCTTAAAAACACCATGTTTCTCTTCTTGCTCTGGCACTTCTGCCGCCATTAACATATGTTTCAAAATTGTGGTTTTACCAACTCCATTTTTTCCAATAAGAACATGAATATTGGTTGGGGGAACCTTTTCGCATTCCACACAAAAATTCAATTCAACACCTTCATTGGTTAATGGGTTTTTCTGCGGAAGAATATATGTAAAGTCATAATCGGTTAATCTTGCGCCACCATTGGCTAGACGGTGATACTGTCCCTTAACCGTACTTGATGTTATATCTCTTAACAAAGAAATTTTTGTCACATCATAATCTTTCACTTTTTCAAATAATTCCAAGTTAAAAGCAATATCATTTAATGCCTTAAGGAATTTTTCTCGGAATCTATATTTTTTTAAATTCTCATAATACTTTTCATTTGCTCCCAGGGAAAAATAATCTTCACTTAATTCTGTAAATTCTCCGGGTAATATTGGTCTTCTCGTTGTCTGTCCTTTTTTCCCTATTTTGACACCGCCAATGCGAAGGTGTTCTCCATTTCTAAAATACACAGCTTGAAATAAAGTTTCAAAAGTAAACCAATCGTCCCATGAATCATTTAATAGATATATAACTCTTCCTGTTTCGTTTTCATCTATTTTATCCGCAATTTTGAAACGCATGAATAATGTTTCTCCTTAATACGTTTTCTAGTATTATATCACTATCTTAGTATTAGGAATAGACGGAGCAAATAAATTCGTTCTATAATATAAACTATCTCCAACGACCAACAGACATGCTCCCGCATGCCCACTGGTCAAATTATTTTCTTCACTACAATTTCTTCACAATACTCAAATTTTTCTTTCCCAGTGCTTTCAGAAGTTTCGCATTTTCTGCCTTCAGTCTCTCATTCTCACTTTTCAGTCGATGATTCTGCTTCTGCAGCTCATCAATCTGTTTATTCATTGCCATATCCATGATCTAGCGCCGTGGATCAACCATTCCCATCTGCTTTTCCAGTGCCTGATCCAATTCTTTTCGTATCACAGGATTTTTATAAAAGAATCCTCTTGATAAGCCTGTCTTCTTCATGAGTACCGGAATTGTGTTTTTTTTCTGCTCCTGCAGCATCTCCCTGATTGCCGCCCTTGCTCTGTTGATTTTCTCTTCACTGGTTTTTCTGTTGATTTCACGCATTTTATCGTATTTGTTCATACTCTGCACCCCATCCATCCAGATTTGCATAAATGATATCCGACAGCATATTCCGTATTTTTCTTGTTTCATCCGTCACCACCTGATTATTCCTTTTTCTGTAATGTTTTACCGCACGCAGCCTGTTGTGACCAAACAGTCTTGCCAGCGTCCAGTCATCCAGATGTAGTTCTATCAGTTTTACTCCGTAATAGAGATGGAACATATTGGAATTAAATTTAAAATACCACCTTTATCGTCCCGTAGATTCTCTCTATATCATAGCCTGGACTTTGTGCCATATGAGCATTTGCACTTCGACACTGAAAAGCATTGTGGCTGAGAGTGATCATCGGCAGAATCGGATGATTTTCAAGCTGGCCGTGGAGATGGCGGTCATGATGAACGTGGTCGCAGCGAATAACAATATCGATCCGGTGTCACTGGAACGCTTGCGGGGAGAATGTGTCAAGGAGGTCAAAAGGCTCAATGGCTCCTTCTCTTTTGACGATGCAGTGAGCTGGCAGAAAGGATGGGAAGAAAATGAGTGATAACAAATGAAGATTTTAATTTATTTCTTCTTAGTGTATAATCAAAAGACAAAGAGAATTTCCGGTAAAAAAGTTGTTTAGAAGATCTTTAGACAATATAAGGAGGGATGAAAAATGAATGGGCTTATTGATTTTGATGATCCGAATACTTTCCCCAAAATACTAAATGAGTGGGGAGTTGAATTTGAACATAGGATACTTAGTGCAATCAATTTAGATAGAGTAAGTGAATGATGGCAGATTGAGCATCAGTTACAAGATTTGCATATTGGAGAAATGAAGATTGTAACTGATTTTGTAGAAGAACATATGGATACCGAGGTTGCAGTATGCCATTGTACACGGATTTTGGATGTGAATCAATTTTGGAAATACGGAATTGTGACAGGGGGCGGAAGAAACTCTGTTGGTGAAAAGCGATTACGAGACTTGTTTTTTAGTATAGGAGTAGAAACTGAGCAAATTGAAAATATAATGTCACATGTTTATTATTACTGGAATCGAGACAAATCATCGAGAACAGATGCGGTACATTTTTTTATTGATAAGAATCAAGTGTATAAAGATGACCTACTGAATCATTTTGCAATCAATTTAGGTGGTGAAATATTACGATGGGCATTAGAATCAATGGATAGAGAATTTTATAGAAAAGAACCATATAAACGTCTCTGGATCAAAGGTACACCATCGGTAATAAAATTTAAATCTAGACTGCGTGACATATATGAAGGATGCCGCAACGATTTAATTGCCGAGATAGTGAAATACTATATAGTTAAAAATATTTATGGTTATCCGTATGAATTTGAGTTTACAGGTATGACAAAAGGTAAAGTTCCTCCCGAAAATATTATAAGTATTGAAGAAATAAAGGGTTACATACAGATGCAGGAAAAATATCCGGATTATGAGGAATTTTATAATGAAATAAAATGAAATTGTGAGGGATATGATTTACTATGATATTTGAAGATATTATTTTTACCCCGATCCAAATAGAAGAATTATATAAACCGCAAATGCTAGATGGAATCAACTACCCCGGTGCAAGCACTCAAGCACTGTGCTCGGCTCCTACGTCGC
>ERZ1643250.204-NODE-204-length-71943-cov-9.568982_pt1 | contig 71943 bp, 41 predicted proteins | sample MGYA00579262_ERZ1643250 | MGnify/ENA primary metagenome ERZ1643250 (study PRJEB29033, sample SAMEA4952265) | chicken gut metagenome | biome: Broiler Chicken; feature: Gastrointestinal Tract; material: Caecum | place: Ireland | collected 2018 | study: Broiler...
CGCACGGGGATAGCTCGTTTACTGGCAGCGGTGGTTGTCTTGCACGAGAAGCCCCTCGCTTAACCTCTTGTTAGAGTGGTAAGCGGCGGGAGTACGTCACATCTTCTTAGACCATGACATGCCGTCAAGTTGGAGATGTCGCTAACAGTCGTAAATCTACATCACTTGTTTTTCCTATTGAAGACCAAATCTTCACAATGGTCTGTTTGATGCAGGTCGATCTGATGGGATCTTCAATGGAGGTAGATCTCGGCTATGGCCCCACATGAACGATGAATCATGGGTGACCGCCATCCAAGTGAAATCACGGTTGATTAATGGATGTCGGTTTTTGAGAAAATCAAGTCTATTCCATGGGCTTAGATTCAATTAGGTTTGAGACGCATGGTATGACACCGACCCTGAGCCTAATCAGACTGATGATCGACGCCAAACCGCTTAGACGAGTATTCCATCATCTCTAACAAAATCGAGGCTGAGATCGGTAGATTCCATACCATCAGAGTCAGGCGAACCCACATTTAGATCACTCAGGTGGGATTCCCTGTTTAACTTTATTTAGATTTCTATCATCCTCCTTCAGGGCGCAGATTTGAAGATTAGACCCGTTATCACAAGGGTGTAGATTCCACGGTTCGTACTTGGTCATAGGGAACCGTATAATGGGATAGGAGTACTAGGTGTAGTGTCGAACAAAGGCCAAGACTAATCACCGCAGGCCGCACTTCCATTTAAACCAATCTTATCAATAACCTCCAGTTGATCAACCAACAAGTGATCAACCAACAAGAGGTAAGAATCCACATCAGCCCACCACCCGAGCTCTAACCCTATAGATCAACGGGATCAATTTCCAGCTCTGAACAGCTCCCTCAGCTGCCTGTCCTCGGCTCTAAGCATCAGCATGGTGTCGTCCAGCCCAAGATGCGCCTCGGTCTCACCTTCGCTGAGAACGCCCCATCTGTGTGCGTAGTCCTCCAGCCGATTGCCCTTCTTGCCCGGATCACGGTCTAACCAAGTGCTCAATAATCTAGTATCAACGACTTTGATGACTCCATCACGTCTGGCCTCGGCATACCCATCTACACACTGCTCTAGAAGCCGGTCCTCCATACGCGCGGAGTGCGCCGTCATCACAGGACGGGAGTACAGGTCATCTAGTATCTCATACTGGGTCTCTATGTCTGCCTCTAGTGGAGGTCTCCCCTCGACCTCGTCTATGGTGATCCCGTTGACGATCTGGGTGGGGTTGCCTAATGCCACCCGAGACTCAGAGGCACCGAACATGACGGACTTGATCGGAGTCACTAGATCCTCTCCTGCGCCGGGTTTAGATTTCGCCCACCCCACATTGAGGACCCAGTCGCCCGTGGGGTCTAGTCCTGTCATCTCAAAGTCTATTCCTATGGTAGACGTGTGATTCCCGTTCCCCAGTAGTAGGGCGTCTAACTGGGTTTCGTTCATGTATGACACGGTTGAATAGGACGAAGTCGTTCCATTCAACGCGGTGGCCGTTTGGATGACTTGATTCAGACATTCCTTACTATTCTGATAACCACTGGCGGGTGGTATGTTGGGGATCCCCTCGTCCGGATTGACCTGTGGCAGAGGTTCTCCTCCCGTGGTGAGCCAGTCTAACTCGTCTTTCAGGTTCTTCCTCCACCACCCAAGCATCCGGATGGGGGCGTAGCCTATCCTCTCGCTTACTGCGGTGGGGTCATTGTAGAAGACGTTACGGAGTCTACCTATGAGTCTACCTAGCCTATTGAACTCCTCAAGATTGGCGTCATACATGTGTAGGACTCCCTTGGGTAACTCATGTATGAGAATCCCATGCAGACTGTATTGCTTCGGGCTGAGGATGAAAGAATCTAGGCTTCCATCTTGTTTGGGGAGTATCTGACTGAGAGCGTCACATCTCCTCCAGCTCGGTAGATCTTGGGATGCAGATTGCATGAGTGGGTCTGGTGGTGTTATCGCACTAGACGAATCTGTCTGGCTGGTCATTGATGTCCTTTACATAATCTACAACTCTGTTCAAATCATGGAATATGATCATTACCTGTTTTAGATCTCTTGTTTGACTCTATGGTGGTATCATCGATGGGAGACGTAAGATTTGATCATGGCCACTGAATTGGGATACAATAGATCTTATTCATAAGTTACGGCAAAATCGTCTATTGATAAGAGGATGAATCTCGTGAAAGTCAATTTCATACCTTGGCTAGATCAGGCTGTGAGGAATGACCATTTCCTTTGGGAGGACGTAAGACTGATGGCGTCTTTCATGCAGGAGATGGGTCATGACACGAAACTGTTCAACTCCATAGATCTGTCTATTAAATTGCATGGGGGTGATGGCCTGTTCTCCATGCAAGGTGGTGGGGACCAGGAGGTCTATGATTGTGATTTGTTGTTTGTGCATCCCATGCCTCCTGTGCGGTTCGGTGGGAAAGTGACCAAATTTGACAAGGACTCTATGCAGGCCATAAGGAACACCAATGGTAAGGTCCTTCTTTTCCATAATGATTCATACATGTTTGGGGCCATGAAGAACGTGGCTAGATCTAAATGGGGTGAATACGCATTAGACTTCCCGTTCATCTTCGCCAGCTCTAATCTTGCCAATAGGACAGATCAATTGGGGGACACTGTTAAAGGGCTTTGCGGTGGTCGGCAGATCACATTGAACCAGACTTGGACCAATGGGTATGATTGGATTCAGAAGAAGGGTGGTGTTCCTAGATTAGATCATGTGCGGCCCAAGGCAGATTTCTTCTATGGCGGGGTATTGAGGCATAACGAGTTCCGGAAGACTTTCTTGGGTCTTACGGAGGAATTCGGGAGGGAGTCTTTCTGGTCTTATGGTGCCATGTCGAGGGAGTACGGTCTTGTTGATGCCGTCAAGGAGAACTATGGTAGATCGAAGGTGGGGCGTAAAGAGTTGATAGAACTGACGTCTCAATGTAGATTCAGTCTTCTGCCTTATGACAGGAACAAGGACTACATCACCACCAAGGCGTTGGAGAATGGGATGTCTAACAGTCTGGTGTTGGCTGACGAAAGATACGCCACGGAAGGTCTAAAGTTCGAGACCTTGAATCTCCAAGACGTTAATGCGGTGAGACGTTATCTTGAGATGGACGAGGATGAACGTCTAGATCTCGTTGACAAGCAGCATAAGATGCTTGATGCGTTTGATTTCAAATCTAAGGCGAAGCGTCAAGTGGATGATCTTGAGCGTCTGGTGATGACTGGGGCATACCCGGAGGAATCTGTATGATCTTACTTATGTAAGTTTGAGTTGGTCAAGTAGATGCAAAGTCCCGTAATCTGAAATCCCACATCAAGGAAACCGTTGTTCTTGATGTGGGATTGTTTTTAGATTGTTTATCTGCTTTTAATTTTTTGTTCCATGGTCTTGAATTCAGATTCCATCTTCCCGTAGAAATCAAAATCTTCCAGCATCTTATGCTGTTTCTCCACCAATTCCAAACGATTGTCCTCACTCATGCTCATGTATCGTTTGATTGCGTCAATGTCCTGTAGATCAACAGTCTCAAACTTCAGACCCTCTGAGTTGTACCCTGGGTCAGCTAGAACGAGACTGTTAGACACCCCATTCTCCAGTGCTTTGGTGGTCACATAGTCTTTCGTCCTGTCATAGGGCAGGAAACTGAACCTGCACTCTGATGTGATTTCTACCAGTTTCTCACGATCTACAATGAGTTTGCCATACCGCTCCTTCACCATGTCTGGAAAACCATAATGCTTGGCGATCTCACCATAAGAATACCAACAACCAGACTCGAATTCCCGGGACAGAGCGTCAAATGTCTTACGGAACTCATGGGGACGTACTACACCACCATAGAAGAAGTCGGCCTTGGGAGGCGTGTAAGGCCTGAAATCATAACCTTTCTCCTGTATCCACTTATACCCTATCGCCCAAGTCTGGTTCACAGTCGTCGCTTCCCCATTGCAAAGACCTTTCAGGAATGGGCAAAGACGATCCGTCGAGTTGGTCGTGCTTGTCGGGCAGAAAATGAATGGAACATCAAATCTATTCCTTCCCCATTTTTCATTGGCGTCATTCTTCAATGAGTTGAACGCCAAGGCCTCATTGACGAAAATACAGACCTTGCCCCTTGTGTTGTGCATAAGATCACACACGTCTTCGTCCCAATGAGTGACTTTCCCACCGAATCTTACCGGTGGTGTGGCCATAACGAATAGAACATCACAATCATAAGACAGTCTCAATCCTGCTGAATCCACAGATGAGGTCTCGGCATCAAACAAGTTCGGAAGGCCTCGCGCCACCTCAGATTCTCCATGAAGGTCACGAGCCAATTTGTCCCTATCATAAATCACCACATCGTGCCCCATAAGAGCCATGAATTCAGACATAGCCTGGAGGTCTTCCCAGAAAGGCCATCCAATCCTACCACCTGAGTCATGCCACATCACCGTATGAATTTTCATAAAAGTTCTACCTTACATCCAATGGGCGAATGAATTAGCTAGATCATTCAATCTATAGATCAAAAATATAGAATCACGGGAATCACAATGAATCTAGACAAGTGCATCTAGTTATTAAACAATTTTTCATAATCATGCATCCGATCCAATAAGGCAATGGATCTCCACCATGTCTCAACCCATTCGGAATGACCAACGACACGCCGAGATCAACCAATAAAGAACATTAAGATCTCAACCTCCTTTACATCACTTCCTGCATTGGGCAGAACACGGATTTGCATGAATTAGATCTCCATGCTATTATGTATCCTATCAAACAACAAAGCAAGTCATGAGAATGGCTTCAGGTACTCCAAGAGGGAGGTGCATCGCAATGGTCGTGTCCATCAAGAACATGAAGATCCAGACAGCTGGATCTAGCAGGTCATGCCTAGGGCAATGCGTCAAATCTTCCTATCAGGTGGAGTCCTTGAATCAGGCGCGACCAACAGGCAATGATAGACCGCCGGGACTTGGGTGAATCGTGTTCCTCCTTATTACGATGAACGATCTGAAGCCCAGTGAGTCTAAGGCGTCTAGCCAAACCGCTGGGCTTCAGTCATTCTCCGGAAGGGAATCATCGCTCTTATGTGGCGCTCGCAGTACAATTGAATAGACAACCGGACGTGGTTCAACTGGATAGATCGTTTGGCTACGAACCAAGAGGTTGCGGGTTCGAGTCCCGCCGTCCGGACGGAAGCATCACACCCGTCTCGGCCACACAGGCAAGATACAATGTGATGCTCTTGATGGAACAAATTGGTCCATCACAACGAACAACTTAACAGCGATGACAGAACACCAATCAGAAAGACAACCGTCTACTGTGGAGCTCATCCCAGAACCGGGGCGCGCTAGTTCCATGGGGAGGGAGATGAGACGGTAATTCCTTGGTCAGGGGTTGTTTTTGATTGGATGCACGGGGTCTGGTGAACGCGACACGCCGAGGTTGCGGGATCTGGACGGTCGTGATAACATGAGATTCGTTGCGAAAAACAACGAGGAGTTTGAACCTCACAGGGTTTGGACGCTACAATCGAAGAGTGAAACAACCGGACATGGGAAAGTAGGTAATCCGCTTGCTTTGGGAGCAAGAGACCGCGAGTTCGAGTCTCGCTGTCCGGACTTGATAAACACTGGATCAGCCAGAGGAATCATAGGCTTAGGCCATACGGCTTATGAAGTCCCAGATCTAGTCAATAGGAAGCTGGAGTCACGTCCAGGGAAGACGGGATGCAATGTACATGGCGAGTCCATGCATCATCCAACAGTGCGAGGCCGGCGGAGTGCCGAATGTGAAAGAACTACTCCGTGATTGCCCACGGCTGGGTAAGACCAAGTCGAGGTGATGGAATCTAACCACACGATCCAGTGTGATGCGGAACCATCATCAGAACAAGGTCCTAGCCGTCACGCCATTAAGAGGTGATTGCCATTGTCATGGATCTCGTCACGGGAAACACCGAGCCGTTGCCGCCATGGATTAGCCTCCATGTCGCATGTGATTAAGATTACTCGCAAGGCAGGTCATAACCGTGGAACTGGGGTGGCCGTCCTCAATCAAGACGCCCGGTAGACATTAAACTGATTGATTTCTTCTTATTACTGATCATGTGGGCTTGACCTGCAAGATCATTAGAACGCCATTTACGTGTGATGAACTGATGGATCGCCTTGAGACTACGGGACCGCTTACGCAGGTTTTATTCCTTATGCAGCCCGATCCATCCTAGAGCATTCACTCTGCATTTGTGGGGTTGATGTTCCTTTTCATGCACTCCTCCGTAGATTCCGTAGGGTCTTGGTGGGGCGCTGCAAATACAAATCGCATGGGTTCGTCACGCTAGTGGTGTTCTTATCGCTGGAAGTCAGGCAGGGTGCCTGGACCGCTCTCATAAGGCGTGGCAGGTTGGTTCGATCCCAACTCCAGCGACGTAAGGACGTCACATCTTGGTGTGGCTTCTGTTATGGTGGCGCGGCGCAGTTGGAGAGGCGCGTCTGACTGTAAATCAGATGTTTCGGCTGAGTGGGTTCGAGTCCCTCCGCCACCACTTGAGACCCGGTTGTATTTGCTGAAGACGATTGACATGGGACGATCGGGTCTCATCTTGGATACGTGGCCGAGTGGTCGATGGCGCACGCTTGGAAAGCGTGTGAACCGAGAGGTTCCGTAGGTTCGAATCCTATCGTATCCGCATCCGCGCTTGCCCCTTTAGCTCAATCGGTAGAGCAGCATCCTCTTAAGTTGTGGGTTGTGGGTTCGAGTCCCATAGGGGGTACGATGTCATGTGAGGGCCCTCCTCTGCATGACGATATTTTGGACACATGGCGGAGTGGTTTAACGCACTTGTCTTGAAAACAAGCGTACCGATAGGTACCGGGGGTTCGAATCCCTCTGTGTCCGCTTGCAGGGGCATCAACACTTCCACTTTCTACTGATGCCCTTGCCTTATCCGTCACATGAATGGCCTAGAGTCCGGTTACTTCTAATGACATTTGCTGTAAACGAATCTAAACCGGGTTCTTATCACTTCCCCCTTTCATGTGATCTTATTGGGGTATAGTTCAGCTGGCAGAACGGCGGACTGTTAATCCGCATGTCGTAGGTTCGAGTCCTACTACCCCAGCTTAAGCTCCCATGGCGGAATCGGTAGACGCCACCGACTTAAAATCGGTTGCCTTGTGCGTGTGGGTTCGAGTCCCACTGGGAGTACGAAAGAATCAGTTCGATCATCGGCTGTGATGCCACGATTGTGGAAGGCTGGTCTCCTGACGACTGGTCATCTCCGTGTCAGGCGGGGTAGGTGATCATTGCCCTATAGTTCAACCGGCAGAACGGCGGTCTTTGGAACCGCATGTTGGAGGTTCGAGCCCTCCTGGGGCAGCTGGACATAATGTCCTCCTTATAATAATAACAGATCGCCTGTATTACCGGTGCAGGCGGCCTGCCCTCCTAGCCCAATCGGTAGAGGCGATAGACTTAGGATCTATACAGTGCGGGTTCGAGTCCCGCGGTGGGCACTCGGGGAGGATGCGCATCACCCCCCTTCTCACTGCATCCTCCCTCCTTGACTTGGAATAACTCACCAAGTCAATCAACTTAATCAAGCAAGCTCGCGTACCCCAATCGGTAGAGGGACCCGCCTCAAAAGCGGTTCAGTCCGGGTTCGAGTCCCGGGGCGAGTACGACGTCACACATGGATCAGCGGACACCGCAAGTCCGTGACCGGTTCATTTACCGTTGGAGGTAAGGTTCGCAACCAAGACTCCGCGGCCCGGTCAGATCCAACCGTCCCCGTCAAGTACACTCTAAAATGAGGTCTACAGCCACGTTAGGTAGCTTGTGATGGTCTCCCTAGCAAGCTGATCGTAGGACTGGATAGGGTCCAGCAGGGACGGTGTGTGATAGACATGTCTGGGCCTAGGGGAGTTAGGTTCTTGAATCCGGGCATGTCGTACTCTGGTATTGCATGATGGTCTCTATAAGGCCGTCGTCCTGCGGTGGACGAATCATGTAGCCAGAGTTACGCCTCTTTAGCTCAACGGTAGAGCAAGGGTCTTTTAAACCTTGGGTTGTGGGTTCGAATCCCACAGGGGGCACGATGCATCATGGGTAGCTCCCATGACGCAGCAGGAATTGGCTGAAATCGTCCTACGGTATAGAGGACAAGGCACACCCGGGCTTCACGGTCAGGCCAGTAACCTAACGGGTGGTACTCTTAAAACGGAGCTTACGCACTGTACCTTGGGGTTGCCGGTGAAATCGAGTCCGGCATTCCGCCCTCTCATTCATTGAAGAGTTCCAAACGAATCATACGAATGAGATCTCCTATCTACAAGTGGTAGAAAAGGTCTACGGGGTCGTAATAGACATGCGACCCCAGTTTCGGAATGTGGCGCAGCTTGGCAGCGCGCTTGGCTGGGGCCAAGAGGCCGTGGGTTCAAGTCCCACCATTCCGACGCATTGATCCCGCGTGTACGGCTCTGGACCCCCGTGAGGATCTCATTGCCCTATAGTTCAACCGGCAGAACGGCGGTCTTTGGAACCGCATGTTGGAGGTTCGAACCCTCCTGGGGCAGCTCATGGCCTTGTAGCTCAGTCGGTTAGAGCCGTCGCCTCATAAGCGCCTGGTCGCGGGTTCAAGCCCCGCCGGGGCCACTGGATGATGGGTCCACCCACGTCTTCACAGGCCTTGGTAGCTCAGTGGTAGAGCACTTTCTTGGTAAGAAAGAGGTCACAGGTCCAATCCCCGTCCAAGGCTCTGCACCATCATGATGATCACCACCACGACACCAAGTGGCGGATCATGACGGACAACCGGGATGTAGCTCAGCTTGGTAGGGCGCTTCGCTCTGGGCGAAGGGGCCGCGGGTTCAAATCCCGCCGTTCCGACGAGTCAGTGATGCACACCACTGGATTCAGGGAAGTAGCTCAGCAGGTCAGAGCAGTACTCTTATAAAGTATTGGTCGTGGGTTCAAGTCCCATCTTCCCTACTCATTCATCAACATTGACGCTACAGCCCAATGCTGGAGCGTCATGGCTAGATCCTACGGAAGTCAGAGACCCTTGCCGTGGGATAGGGTTGATGAAGTCGAACAAAGGTCTCATTGCCCTATGATGTAACTCGGCAGCATGACAGACTCTGAATCTGTTCGTCTTGGTTCAAATCCAGGTGGGGCAGCTCGGGTGAATGGATGATGCACTCTATAACCCAGATCAAATCACAAGGTTTGGTCATTGCTTCCGTGGCGCAGTTGGTCAGCGCGCTTCCCTCACACGGAAGAGGTCGCTGGTTCAAGTCCAGTCGGAAGCACGGGTCATATGAGACCCCATAAGGGGTCCTTGGAATCCACCAACGGTTCTAAACGATACGATGCCCATTCCCCTGTTGAATGTGGCGTCCTCGTCATATGACAATCGCGGAGTACCCAAACGGTTAAGGGATCGGTCTGCAAAACCGTCATTCACGGGTTCGACTCCCGTCTCCGCGTCTAGATCCTCCACGAGGATATGGGTTCATAGCTCAGCGGATAGAGCGCCCGTCTCCGGAGCGGGAGATCATGGGTTCGAGTCCCATTGGACCCACCCTTGCAATGCTCGTGTAGTTCAGTGGTTAGAGCACTTGTCTTACACACAAGAAGTCGATGGTTCGAGTCCATCCACGAGCACGCAGAATTGAGTCAAACGAAGACCTCAATCGTCTTAGTGGTCAATAATTGGGTCCACGCTACAATTCGTGATCGGTTTTCAATCAAGATTCAGGCTTCATGGTCTAGCGGTGTGCGTGGTCTGCGCATAGGAGATTCTCAATCTTCAGGTGAGGGTTCGACTCCCTTCTAGACTACCTTAGATGAATCGCGGTGATTGCGGTTGATCATGGTCCAGCGGTGTGCAGGGTACTGCGCATACGTGCCTTTCAAGCACGAGGTGAGGGTTCGACTCCTTCCTGGATCACTCGCCTCCGCACGGTCTTTGGGTTGGCCGTGTCAAGACGTTCTTGCGTCAAGTGGGTTTTCAGACGCACGTCATGGAGGCATGTCCCCACGTGATACTTCGGGTGTGTATCTAGACCAATGTGGTCCACGTGGGTGTTCTTGCCAGGGGAAGAAGGAACAAGGGCAAGAACTGGGGAGCAATTGGTGGTAGGCAGGCCGGGTCATGACAAGGCAAGAGGCTGTCCCGGCCTGCCGCTCCCCTTTTCTTGAACTCTAAGTAACTTCCCCACTTGCTCATCACTGGTGTGATGCAAAGGCACTCGAACATAGAACGCAACCCCAGCTTCTAGATCGAGGGTCAATCATGGATGTCCGATTCATCTAATGAGCACTCGCGGAGTAGAGCAGGTCGGTAGCTCAACGGTCTCATAAGCCGTGGGTCGCGGGTTCAAATCCCGCCTCCGCCACCAGAGTGGACGGTTGGTCCCCAGTAGATCTCCGTCCCTCCACGCCGTTGTAGCTCAGTCGGTAGAGCAGCCGCCTTGTAAGCGGCAGGTCATCGGTTCGAACCCGATCCGCGGCTCGATGGACTACCCGGTCCACCGTCAAGACGTGCGTCTAGCGCCACTTAGACGCCATAGGACGGAAGACGTTGGTGGTTTCTTCATAATAGTTCTTGCGGGCGGGGTACGTCCGTGGCTTGCTTGATAAGTGAGCCTTGGTGAGTGGCTAGGTGGCCCATGTGGCTGGGGATCCTAGGATTCTCAGCTGGAATGTCACTGTTGTAACGCGCTTGAGAAGATGAGGGATTGTTAAAGGTCTCGCGTAGGGACGTGTATGTTTCTACACATTCTTCATACCCACTACCAACTGCGCCATAATTCCGTAGATCTGGGTGGGATCGAACCACCTACCTCGGTTTTATCAGGACCGCGCTCTAACCTGATGAGCTATAGATCTATAGTACCCCAGAAGGCATCTGCTTTGCAAGCAGAGGGTCAGGGGTTCGAGTCCCCTTAACTCCACGGTGAATGGAGGAGTCTTAGCCACGGTTCTTACACTCCATTCCTATCACTCTCCCGTAAGGCCAGTGATGTGATGTATCAAGGAAGATGACGGAGCGATACAATCATGTACCTTGCGGATAACGTGACAATGGGGTTGTAGCTCAGTCGGTAGAGCGCTTCGTTCGCATCGAAGAGGTCGCAGGTTCGATTCCTGTTAGCTCCACGGCTTCCTTACTTGCAGAGGATTGATCCCCCCATCACGGGGATCTGTATCATTTGATCCTTGACGTCACAGTGCCTGAGTAAGGAGACCAAATGGGGTTGTAGCTCAGCTGGTAGAGCGCGTCCATGGCATGGATGAGGTCGCGGGTTCGAGCCCCGCTAACTCCACGGAGGAGGCTTCTTTGAATGTCTTACTAAGCCTACGGCCGTAGGTTTAGGTCTCCATAGCTCACCTACCAAGTCTGTAGGAGGAGTACCCTGTCACACTGCGGTGTGACTTGCAAACCTACAATGATCTACAGGCATCGATCTGTAGATCACATTAAGACGCCGATGCAGCACATCCTTGTAGAGGCGTCACCCTCGTAGCCCAATCGGTAGAGGCAATGGTCTAAGTCATATACCCGCGTCTGTGGGTTTGTTTCTGGCTTAAGAAGCCATCTAGTCTGGGTTCGAATCCCAGCGAGGGTGCTCCCCACCATCATGGGTCCTACAAAACGTTCTTGTCGTATAGACACGTTGCGAATGATGGCGCGATGGAGGACGATGGCTTACCGGATACGACACGGGAACCAACTGGACCACCAGGTCGTCGCTCCATCAATTGCTCTCATAGCCTAATCGGTAGAGGCGATGGTCTAAGTCGTATTACCCGCATCTGCGGGTTTGATTCCCTCAGTGAGAGCACGAGTCCCCTCCATCATGGGACAACGAGCAAGGTCTGGTCAGTCACAAGACTCGACCGCGAATGATGGATCAGCTACCACATGATTTGCAATCTTATGAGATCATGCGGTATGGTGATAATGGATTACAGTCTATTACCGTGGCTGTGGATTGCGGGCGTGCGCTGGGTTATGGTGATTCAGCAGCCCGTACCAGTCTTTGGCTGGCCTACGCTGGACTCGTGATGATACGGTTAACACCGTATGATTACAAGTCCAGCAACGGTGGGCATCGTCTTAGACATGTCAACATGGAGTTGTGACCTCCAAGTTGACCAATGGCTCAAGATGCATGGAATGCCATCGTTCTTACCGCTGATTTCCTCTTAATGGGAGACGTGGATGCAGACAATTGACGCGACACGCCGGTGGATTGACATGATGCTGATTTCATGTATAGTTGATTACGTCAGCTTGAAACGCGAAAAACTTCTCAGGTTGACGAACGGATTCCAGACTAGACTTTGGTAGAGCATAGAGCATAAGGTCAATGACGTTAGGAATCCATGCATGGCCCTATAGCGCAGTGGTTAGAGCGCCGCCCTGTCACGGCGGAGGTCGCCGGTTCAAGTCCGGTTAGGGTCGCGGGTCAAGGAGCTAACGCTCCTTGCTCATGCGGATGTCGTCCAATGGTTAGGACGCCAGTCTTCCAAACTGGGGATGCGGGTTCGATCCCCGTCATCCGCTCTGGGTTCCACCTAGGTAGTGGTGCGTGTACAACCCCTAATCGTACGAGGGATTGTGAAAGCTACCTGAGCATCGATGTTGGGTGGAATCTCACGCGGTGGTCGTATAACGGTCATTACTCCAGCTTCCCAAGCTGGCAACGCGGGTTCGACTCCCGTTCACCGCTCTAAGTCTCCACCTACGTCTAGGAGTGGGTGAGTAACGGGTCCAGACGTGGACCCGCGAAAGCCCGCCACCGGATGGAATGATAGCCTCGGGTGGAGACGTAAGACTTGCCCAAGTAGCTCAGTGGATAGAGCAAAGGACTTCTAATCCTTGGGTCGCAGGTTCGAATCCTGTCTTGGGCACTTGGACCCAACTGTACGGTGGGTGATGCCTCCGTACCTGTAACGGAATTTCCCTGCCGGGCGCTTGTCTTGGACGGCGACGGAATTATCAACGGAATCCCTGGGTCCTTAATCGTACTCCATTGGGATGGACGATGAATTATCCATTGGAGGGCGCCTCGGTCGGTTTGACGCCTGTAGGTCCCTCCCTGTTGTGATGGCTTGTCGTGTAGTTGCGGTGGCTAATCTCGTGGCGTATGGTGAGGCCGTGGTGACGGGCTCACCCTTGCCAATGTTGTATAAAGAATAGGTTTATTCCTTTGCGGGCGGGGTACGTCCGTGGCTTGCTTGTGTAAGTGGGCCTTGGTGAGTGGCTAGGTGGCCTCTGTGGCTGGGGATCTTAGGATTCTCAGCTGGAATGTCACTGTTGTAACGCGCTTGAGAAGATGAGGGATTGTTAAAGGTCTCGCGTAGGGACGTGTATGTTTTTACACATTCTTCATACTTGCAATTCCATCCCAATGGAGTCATCACTGGTCAGGTGCCTGAGTGGTCGATAGGGACTCTCTGCTAAAGAGTTGAGGTGCTATTCGCCTCCACGGGTTCGAATCCCGTTCTGACCGCGCAAATCATCATTGCAGATCACGAAACACATGAATCACCAGTACATTGAGATTGAGTTGTCTGATTCATGTGGATGGTTCATCATGGACGGTTGGCAGAGCGGTCGATTGCACTCGTCTCGAAAGCGAGAGACCTTATAGGTTCAGAGGTTCAAATCCTCTACCGTCCGCTGAGAGTGCATGGCTGGACTGCCCGGTTACTTCTATCAGAGATTTATTTGGGTTAAATTACACCGATAGTCCATTCTCCTTGCGCTCTCTAATGATTCCGTAACTCAGCTGGTAGAGTGCCATCTTGACTCGATGGAGGCCGCTGGTTCAAGTCCAGCCGGAATCACCCCTCATACGTAAAACCATCATTGGCTCAATCTCTACCTGGAAGTCATTCGGTCAACATCCATCCAGACGTGCGACACGCCGGTGGATTGACATGACCCTCACGAGTGGTAAAATGGTGTTTGTTAGCAAAAAATGAAACATTGCCCTGGTAGCTCAGTGGATAGAGCACTTCTCTCCTAAAGAAGGTGTCGCCGGTCCGATTCCGGCTCAGGGCACTTGGTCTGAAGTCATACCTTCAGATCAGTAGGAGTAAGACGGCAGCGGTCCTCTCAAGGTGATGAACGTGATGCATCTTATCAGACTCCTTCAATAGTAGGTGATTAAGCCCCACGGTAGACGCGCACTCTGTCTACCGTGGGGCTTTTCTTGTTTCTAGATCCACCGTCCAAATCGATCCAAACAAATCCCACGATCTTACATTATGATCTATGATCTGAAAGATTTAGACAAAGATTTAGACATCAAAGAATGTCCCAGACCAGTGAACACGAGGGAAGGCGACAGTGGAAGATACGGTTCTGGGTGAACACTTGCAGATCACCCAATAGTCGATTAACTGCGAGCTCACTCTATTCACCCCCTCCACGTAACACCTTAAAATCAATTAGGCTCAGGGTCAGTGTTATACCATGCGTCTCAAACCTAATCAAAACGATGACCGTCCGAAATCTGCTTAGACGAGTAATTCATCATCTTCAGGGAGATCGAGGCTGAGATAGCCAGATTTCTGAGTCCTAGGGCCAACCACAGTATAAGACTTCGATCCCTCTCCCGCACGTCCTCAATTAAAACATTTCCGCGACCCAACAACGAAGTCTCAAAAATCGTTCAGAGCCTAACAATCCTACATCAAGGCAAATAAACCCCTATGACTTCCATAACCTACAAGGTAGACTCATGATTCGTACTTAGTCATAAGGAACCGGTGTAATGGGATAAGAGTCTCTGCATGGTTGCAGCCCACACCTCATGAATCACAGAAACCACCAACCAACCACAACCACGGAACCGCAGAACAAGCCAACCCGATTCAGACGTCTCCCAACCTGCCCCCGCCCCACCAGTGATAGAATTGACTGTTGTTTACTAATCAAAACTCAAGGACACCACTCATGGCAACTCAAGACCAACACATCGACCAACTCGTCATGCTCTGCGCCCAGAAACTCCAGACCCTCGACCACCTCCAGCTGGCCCACACCACCAGGACGATCCTACAGAACCTGCTCCAGCAAGACCACATCACCATTGCAAACCACAATGACTTACTAGCCATCCCACAGGAAGTCATCGACTCCGCCTCAGGACACACCACCGCTACGACTCTAAATGACATCAATCCCAGCGGAGCCTATCAGCTTCTACAGCTCCTATCCCAACTGATCATAGCCGAGCACTACTCAGAGCTGACCAACCTCTATAACTCCCTGCACCATGATGAATGGCAGTCTCTGACCCTCGCCATCCATATCCATCCTTGCATTAACTCCCCAACAGGATCCATAGATTTCGTCTCACGCAACGGGAAAGAAACCCAAACAACGCGACAAACGCTCGTCGTCACAGATCACACCCTTACTGGTCTGCTGAATGGAGCCTACCCACTGCCAAGTCGCCCCAGATCCGTACCTACGTCTAGAGTCCTCAAGGATCTCATTCTATTAGACGACCATGACCTTGAAACCGTGGAGACCTACTCCTCCTCACAACATGAAATCATACTCACCGACCTGCTGAACCACCTCAATAATCTATTTTCGCTGAACCGCAGGGGATGGAACCCTACACTCCAGTTGCAGTCTGATGTAATGCTGCTCCTGATAGGCCAATGTCAATACGACCACAAGACCCCCTCAACATCGATTCAGCCACAATCAGAATCTGCCAAGTCTAGGATTGGCCTGGCTTCCTGGAGCTTCCCAGACACCCGCAGTCAGATCACCATACGTGGAACTTTCCTTGATCAACTGCTCTCCGCAGCCCAGACCATACTACCGGCAAGCCCCCACAAAGACTTGACCTCCAGCAAGGATAAATTGTCAAGCAACACAGACACCAAACCAGATTTCCCGATAGACGCCATTCCGAAGTTAGATTCGCTGATAATCTCACATCCAGATGACTACAAATTCGTGGACGCTGACGTCCTGTCCAATCCAGATCTTAATGTCATCTTCTCATGGTTGTCTATGTCAGGACTCGATCCACAGACCTTAGACAACAGGTTAGACTCCCTCAACAACAAAACGGGGCTCCTTACGAAAACCCTATGCAACTGGAGTTATGAATCACTGCCCATCCTCGAGAACAAGGTGCTCTTCAGGAACGCCGCCCAAAAATCCAGGGAGCCTGGCCATGATGATCTGTTCAAAAACATCATTATGAATGAGAACAACTTCTATACAGAGCAAATAAGCAATAATGATCAATTCGCGGCGATGGGGTTCGGTGCGGACATAGACCGCGCACTCACCAACGGTTACTCCATCCTCTTCTCCGAGAACGAGGACACTCCGACCCCATCATCCATCCCGGAACTGGAAGACAGAGTGGTCAAGCTCAGGAATTACGATGATGGCGGGAATGGTGTTTCCTCAAGAGATGGATTGATCCAGTTGCTTCATAACGTCTACCTAGCCCCCTGCGGTTATGATTCCTATAGGTCTATCATCAACCACTGGGAGCCCGGTGATTTAGACATCGTAGACGTGGCGTTTGTCGTGGTGGTGAAGATGGTCTTCACGAAGGCGATGGGGAAGGCGTTGGCGGAGTTCATCCCCTTTGAAGTCGTCGATAAGCTCACCGATCTTGCCGTGGATGTCTGCTATGACTGGTATGACTCCGGCACCAAGGAAATCAGCAAGGAAATGTTCCATAAGGATCTGGAGAGCGACGCCTTGTTCTATGAAATGCATGAGGCGTTGGCCTCCACTCCATCTGGGCTGGAATTGACTGAGGCGTTCAAGAAGATCGATGGTGTGGTCTGGAGGTACATCAAGGATTTACTCACAATGGGAATCTGCACTGTATCTAATGGGATGCCGGTGGATTTCGCTCGGGAGAACCTGATCATTGAATTCCAGAACAGATTGAACGACGCAATCCTTGATGTCTGATTTGCAATGATCATAGAGACTCAGGAATCTGCCTGTCTCAGCCTCGATCTTCTTGAAGATGATGGAATACACGTCTAAGCAGATTTCAAGCCTCTATCAATTCAATTAGGCCCAGGGTCGATGGTATAACAGTCTCCCTGAGCCTAATCAAATCTAAGCTGGAATCATGGGGATTGAAGATCTTGGATTTTCGCCATTCCCATGACTCTCAGATCAAAGGTAATTCCAATCTCTCCTAAAGAGGCAGGGCGGCCACGGCTTCAATCCCCATGCTAGTCTGTCTCTTCCACGATCCAATCCGACAATTTCCAGATCTCCTACCCCGCACCATCACCACAGAAACCAGACCTTTAGGAGCGATTCCTCAGAATCTCCTCATACCCATCACCAGCCGACATTCTCAATTCCTCCAGAACGAACCCCGCTGGATTCGGCCCACCACTCAACTCATACCCCACATACCTGTCCACCACGATGCCAATCAAGGCATCATCAAGTTCCTCCATGATCTCGTCGACCCTAGAGTCCTGCAGCATCCTACCATAAAGCGCATCAACATCACGTGGATCTAGCCCTCCATCGTCATACCTCAACGGAAGGTCATCCACCTCGACAGGAGTCCTCGAGGCTCCACACAACTCTAGGCAGTCATCAGCGAATACCTTGAACGCCTCAGAGCTCGTATCCAACTGAAGCACACCATCCACGAACGCCCTCCTCATGGAGTTTAAGACATCGCTGATCACCAGCAGATCTAATGCTGATACCGCTACACCCATCTCGTTCTCCGGAATGGTCTCATGCAACCGAATCAACTGATGTGTCTTATAGCACTTAGCGAAAGCCATCAACCGGACCTCCTCCCTTATAGAAGCAGAACTCCAGTCCGCCCATCCCAGCCAATCACGATCCTCACAATTCCCAGTCATCAGGAGACGAGGATAGAACGTCCTGAACGGGTTCAGAAGGAAACTACCCAGGATGTCAGAGGAGTTGAAATAATCATGCAGAACCACTGGGTTGTCGCTGATGAATTCCGTAAGCTTTCCAATCGGAATAGACCCTTCCCTATCACCCTGCAACATGCACAGGTACTGCACCATCGCACCGTCAGAAAAGTTAGAGCTCAGGAGATACCGATGAATGAACCTAGTGCGATTCTCCAGCTCCATTATGTGATCCTTGGTTATTTTCCTGCGGATTTCTGATGGGGCCTTGTTGAGGATCCCATACTCCACATCATCAGGCGTCACATGGAACCCTGCGGCTCCTATGACGCCCTTCTTAATGGAGGACAGTTCCTTACGGATGTCAGCCCCCAATGATCCGTTGTAAGCGATGCCATGCATCTCCCTATGATAGCATGGCGTCGCGCCGTCTACAGGGAGATCTAGAAGCTCTGGATAGAGCCAATTATGATTTGAAACCATCATGTGAGCGCCTCTTCCCCAAGGACCTGAATTCCTCGGGAAACTGACAGCCGTTCCTCCATTAGAATCATCCGAACGGGAAGCGCGTTTCATGTCCTTATAGGAATAGGTCCTTGAGACAACGGATTCCCTGAACGGCATAGAGTCACCGAACATGGCGTATTCGATGAAATCCCTGTCATAGAGTTCGCTAGACCTCAATGCGCATGATTTTAAGAGGGACAATCCGAATTGGTATGTCCGGGAATGCAGGGTGCTTCGTCCACTGATCACGTCTGAGTCTCCAAGGATGGATGTCAGTTCATGGGGAGGGCCGTCTAACGCAGATGGAAGATCGCAGCCATACAGGAACGTGGTCATGAATCCACGTACAAGATCGCTCTTCCATACCTCGGTCGAACCGGAGGATGGGTTGAAGATCAGCATGTTGTCGTACCCGTAAAGCATGAACAGGAACGACATGACCCAGTCATGTTGTGTGACTGCGTAATCCCTGACAGACTCCAAACTGTAGTCATTCAAAGTCAACAGTTCCAGGATCATCTTACCGTAGAGTAGGTTATCGGTGCGGAGTCCAGGGATCTTGTTGGAGACCTCCCGTTTTGAGTCGTATTCCGGAACAAGTGAGTCTATGAGATCTTCAACTGTGATGATCTGAGGGGAGGACGTGGAGGTCTTGGCCCAGTGGCCGTCCACGTGGAGTTCAATCCCCGAGATGTCCGGGTCTTGGGAGGACATAGGCAACTCCATCACCACTTTGTCTATCGGGTGATCGTCCTGCCTCAAATTGCCTTGTATGCGGGGCAACTCAGATAAATGGCTTAGGATGATACTGGTGGTCAGCGACTTGAGCACGTAGACCAAGATCTGGCAATCATAGGGGCCGGACTCGAACCCATTGGCGTTGAGGGTCACATGGTTATCAACATTAAACCCATTGTACAGGAAATCGGACTTCTCATACTCTCGACACTCGTTGAGGAAGCGGAACACGTCACTGATGTTCCTGACCTCCACAGCTGGGTCATCCACCACTTCATGGAGCATCGCTTCCGTGGTGGTCACCAATTCATTGTAATTGATCTCATTGATTTTCTGAGTCAACCCGTCACGGGAGATTGCGTTGTTGATCTCGTCAATAGACCATTTCCGTTTCATGTTAGACATGTTACTGGCCCCCCATAAGGTTCATGTTCCTTGGTCTGCAAAAGACTTCCATGATGCAGATCTTCCAGATATTTAGAGTTGTTTCGCTTGATGTCTCAATTTTAACATCTTGATGTTGAGACACACCAACAGGTCAGTAGAAGTCTGGCGTCTAGTCGATACGATTCCGCCTCATTCGTACTTGGTCATAGGGAACTGGTGTAAGGGGATGAGCGTGGATGAATCAGGCCACTGACCAAATCATCAAGGGTCAAGGCAGATCCAGAAGTTCCCTCTTCTATCTTACAGAGCCCCAAGACAGACCTAACTGACCCTGAGGATAGGATCAGCCGGGTTCTCATGAAGCATCATGTGTTGCCCTCTGGGGACTCAACCCTGAGGATAGATCAGCCACCAAGGATTAGTCCCTCATACCGACTGACCACATCCATTCGGAGGTTCTCCACCATGAAACTCCACGGCATAGATGAGGATGAACTCCCCTCTTCAGACGTAGCCTCCATGTAGTAATCGACCACAGCGTCAATGATCACGTCGTCCATCCTCTGTAACAACCCCTCTAGTCTACCGGCCAACCCCTCGCCAGAAGCCATTTTTCCATAGAACCAGCTGAGATCATCGATCTTCTCCAGAGCCACCATATCGTCTAATCCCTTAAGGTCCAGCTTCAGATCCGGGGAGGAATCATAGACCTCCATGCACTTCCTGACAAGTGCCCTATAACAATTTGAGTCCCTATCCATGACCACGACATCGTCCACGAACGCCCTGTCACATGCACTGATCACATCAGACATCACGATAGACTCCAGCGGACTGATCTCAGCCTCGGGATCCACCACGACCTCCGGTACGTGAATCAACTGATGCACCCCGTATAACTTGGTAAGAACCCGTCCCTCGACCACATCCCTTGTCACTCCATAGTCAGGCCATTCGACCACAGGGTTGTACTTGAACCTGACGTAATCGCCATCCTCCTCCCTCGGATGAAGGAAGAACGGAATGGCGAACGTATGAAATAGGGTGTACCTGTTCCTGGTGATTTCACTAAGATTCCGGATGGGGTCTTCCACCCCAAGCCTCCTGTCCACAATGGCGTCTGCGGTGGCTATAGAATAAAGAGACCCCTTTTCCATGAGGTGGCGGGTGATGAACCCCGTTTTAGACTGCAATCCCATGATGAAATCGCGATCTACCACATGTCTTAAAGACATCGGCAACTGGGGGACACAGTAATTGCGATTGTGGTCATCCATACCAATGTCTAACCTCCCGGCTCTACCGTCAATGAAGTCACGCACCCTATCATACGTCAATGGGAAAGCTCCATCGACACGCCTATGGTAACTTGGCTTGACCATGGGGTCTGAGGATTTGAGACCTATGTTCAATGGGTCTGTGTAGTTTCCATTGGCCACTCGCCATTGATGATTCCCTCTCTTGATCCTGTCATTTCCGCAACTCACATCATCATAGGAGTAGATGCGCTCCAAGGAATTGGGATGACCATCTGAGAGAGACATGCTGATCACATTGGAGTCGAAGCAGTCACTTGGAGCGATCTTCCCCGCCATGCCCATCACAGAGTCAATGAAGCTCACATGGCTGCGTAAACCGCGTCTACCGCTGTAACTCACATCAAGCGGATCAACCATCTTCATCATCTCATCATCCTCCTTGTCCAATTGGCAACCATGGAGCAGGGAGGTGGTGACCATCATTATGAAAAGCTGCTCGCGTTTGTTGATTGATTCATACATCTCATTAGGATTCCAATTCAAGTTCCAACTCAAGGTCGAGGCATCCGCTTCCACCATCATGGCGTTCACGATAGACGAAAGCGTCCAATCATGCTGGGATTCGGAGTAACTCTGGATGGAGTCTATGCCCCAGTCTTCAATGGAGATCAAGTCAAATACGATCTTGCCTAGGATGACCCGTGACACATAACCGGTATCCGTATAATGATAGTAAGGCGGGAGGGCGGTTGATGTGATCAGGGAGTGCAGGGAGTTCTCCTCTTTGAAATCTACAAACACTTCATGCACTCCTCTGGTGCGTATGTCAAGTGAGATCCCTCTGCCCCATGTGTCAAACTTCATAGTCAGCCCCTCAAGAGGAGACTTCGGTTTCTTCCCCTTCTTGACAGACATCAATTCAGCAAGATGTCCGGTGACGATGACCTGCGCCAGCGAATAAAGCACTTCCATTAGAACAGAGTAATCGTTGTTCGTGAAATAACCCGGGTCGGCCGTTCTAGATTCGCAGGAAGCCATCAGTCTGACCAGACCTAAATCATCTAGTTTGATGTGGGGGCTGTTTTCAAGATCGTTACGCATTGCCTTGAGGGTTGAGATCAATGTTGGGTAATCTGCTTTACTCATTTTCCGTGCGATCGCATCATAATCCACTGCATGTGTCTTCTCATAATCGGAGAGGTTCATCCCAATGCGTCCTTTTTTCTTTTTGTTTGATGTTCTAATTTTAACATCTTGATGAAAATGACACGCCAGCGAGGATCAAGAGGAGTTAGATGTCTGGTTGATGCGATTCCGCGCCATTCATACTTGGTCATAGGGAACCGTATAATGGGATGGGAGGAATCAGGGAATCAGAGAACTCCAGAGTCCAGGATTACCAAGACTCCAGGGGTAAAGACTCCAGAGATAAAGTCTGGAATCTAGAACTGACCTCCTGGAATCTAGAACTGACCTCCGGTTACGTAAGGTTACAACGTCAAGCCAAGATCAAACAACAAGCCAAAAGGTCCCAAGAGAACAAACCCAACAAATCAAGCCAATTGTAATACGCCAAGTCAATTGTAATAATCACAGGAGCCCGCGGCCTTCGCCCTCCACTTCATCGTCGCACCAGCAATCCACGGTCGTCGGTGGACTGCAACCCTTGACTCACGACATGCCACCAAGAGGCGGACACCTGGCTCAGAAACAAACAAAGCTAATAGGTACCCTCTCAACTCAATCTCACTCCATGACCACGATCGACGATCGTACTACCCTACCCTCATTCCAGCTCTAGTTGAATCTCACATGTCACATCGGGGCAAGACTCCATTCACGGAATCCGGCGGTCTCAGCCTCGATCTTGTTAGAGATGATGGAATACTTGTCTAAGCGATTTTCTGATGATCATCAGTCTAATTAGGCTCAGGGTCGGTGTCATACCATTAACCCTGAGCCTAATCAAATCTAAGAAGATTTCCCACGAGCCAAGGATTCAGGAAATCGTCCTGTCTGGAGCATCAAGCCCACCCTTACATGAGAGGGCATGATTTCATCCTCAGACGAGGACAGTTTCGACCTTGTGCGCGGGCTCCAAATCCAGGCAATCCTGGACGGCAGACTCATACCCGTCTAGCGTGTCCATCTGGAGGTTCTCCATGAAGAAGTCCGCAGGCAAGGTAGACTCCCCCAACTCGCAGCCCACGTAGTAATCGATCAACGAGTCCACCAGAACATCATCAATACGCTGAAGCGTCTCCTCAAGATCTCGAGCGTCGCCGTCCAGCATCTCAGCATAAATGTGGCTTGTGTCGTCCACCAAGACAACGAACTCTTCACTGATCGACCTTTCTCCCGCAGACTCCCGCAATACCTCAAGGCAACGGTCAGTAAGTCTCCTGAACCAGCCAGACCCACTGTCCATAAGCAGCCTGTCATTCACACGGTTAATGGCCTCAACCACATCAGTGATCACAAGGACGTCCAATGGACTGACTGTGACATCATGATCAGTCATGATCTCTGGAGTCCTGACCATCTGATGCAGGATGTAGGTCTTGACGAAGGCGCGGAATCGATCCACTTCGTCATAGCCCCCCTTCGGCATCAGCAGGGACATACCTCATGGGATAACCATGATCCAGCAACGCCTTACCATTGTTCGGAGGGCAGATCATGAACGGGAGCACGTACTGCCGAGACTCCAGATCGTAATGCTTGACCATTTCATGGACGTCCTCCACCGTGACAGGCTTGCCGTCCTCCACTCCGGTCTTCATAATACCCGTCGCGAAGCAATTGCTTGCCAGGAAGTTGTGGATGAACTTCGTTCGGGACTCAAGTTCCCTCAGGTAGTCCCTGGTTATCTTAGATTTCAGATCATCAGGGAACCGGCCTGCCCTGCATTCCCCCTTAGACATGTGCCGATAGGGAAACATGATGGAGTCTACCATGACATGGCCGGTGGCCTTCATGGGAGTGAACTCCCTATGATAATTTGCCTTGGCGTTGTCAATGGTGCAGATCAATGGTGACCTTCGATCACCGTAATAGTGATGCTTCTTGATGGTGTGGAATGGGTAATACCGGCACACACTGCTGCGAGATTCATAGGAAAGCACGAACTCCACGAAGCCCTTGTCATAGAGGTCACTGTCATCGATGACCACACCAGACACACTCGAAACGGACTGTATCAGATTGAGATTGTCCGTCCATGATCCCTCACCACGAGCGTATGATGGACCCAGTGGGCCGATCATCTTGATCCCCGCCTCGGTATCCGCCGCACCACAGCCGTACATCAAAGACGTGGTGACGGCAGACACGAAGAACTGATCATACTTGCGAGAGACTCCATAGGCATACCAGCCCTTCCGGCCGATAAGCATCCTGGAGGTGCAGGCCAGTGCCCAATCATGCTGCGACTTAGAGTACGCCCTGATGGAGTCCAGCCCGTAGTCCTCCATGGAGAACAGGTCTAACATGATCTTCGTCACGGGGAGCAGGCGACGCCATCCGGCTCCAGTCGATTCCGGCGTGAGGGTCTTGTAAATCACGTCACGGAGTCCGTCCTCGGCGTCTAGGAACAGTGACACCTCATGCACGCCGCTGGAACGGACATTGAGGAGGAGTTTGCCCAATCGTGGTGAAACGATAAGATTCTCGACGGGGAACTTGCCCTTCCCGTTCTTGAAGTGGGTCAACTCCGCGAAATGCTGGATTATGATGATCTTGGCAAGTTTCCGGAAGGCCAGAACCACCAGATGGTAATCATATTTAGAGAGGTTCTCCACGGGGGCCGTCCTGATAGACTCAAGATGCTGCAACTCTCCCTCCGCGTTCTGCACATTGACCTTGGGGTTGTCGATCAGTTCCTGTAAGAGCGTCTTCGTGGTGTCAATAAGCTGTTGAAGATCCACATCCCCCATCTTACGGACGAGCCTTCTGTAATCTACGACGTTCTCAACTTCTGATTTAGACCATTTTGCCATTGTCTTTTGACCTTCGTGATGTAAGTTCCGGGTGTGATTCGTTTACTGGCCGGGCGCAATAGCCCTAGACTTAGGGAGGACCGAACCATCAGAGGGACATGGACGACCTACCGGTGTTGATGTGATTCTTCAGCTCACGGACGACGCTCCGAATCTCCTGTTCTGCATCCGCGTCATCGAAGCTGGAGTTATCCTCGCCAACGATGTCACCGTTGAAGATGACCTCGTAATGGTATTCCACCACCCCATCATCTGTAGTGTTGATTTCGAGGAACATGTTGATCGGAGGATTGCCAATGACGACCGGCAGGTAATTAGACTCCGTCGCGTCCCCATAGAGATCCGGGTCATCCTTGATTGAGACGAAACGGACTGGAAGTCCTTCCGAGCTTGTGGCGTTCTTGATGATCGACTTGAGTTCGGTGACGTTCTGCATGATTGTTCCTATTCAATGGTGTGTGGTGTTTTTTTGCTTATGCAACAATTTTAACATGAAATGAAAATGGACACGCCGAGATCCGAATCTAGGCGTGCCCATTTGAGCAATGGGAAGAGCAGACAACGACTTATGAAATAGATCATGTTCATTGTCCGCCGCATTTGGGTTGCTTGCTGTGGAGTCAGTGGTTTGAACCTCGCCTGAGGATGGTCGTGGGGAGATTCCGACCTGCGCCCTCTCACCCCGACCTCCGATCATCTTCCACCAAGGGAATCACGGCATCAATTCCTATCCTTGAAGATTGGGAGGATCTTCAGGTTCGAGTAAGTGTCCCCGTACTGCTTGGCCCCCTCATAGCCACCACGATCAGTCACCAAAACAACGTAGAACAGCTTGCCGTTGGTCCTATCGAGGTAGGGAGTCCAGTCGAACCAACCGTCTGTACAGAGGACCACCACGTCCGGTCGATTCACGGGGGATAGGGCGTTCACATAATCCAGCAACGGGGACATCTCAGTTCCACCGCCACCCACCAGCTTCAACTCCTTGGCGCTCTTGACGACCTGCTTCGACGTGATCTGGGTGTCTACCGTCACGAAATCAAGAGAGCCACAGTCCATAGACTTGAAAATGCCCTCTACCTCAGACACGGCCGACTCGTAATCTTCCATGCTCATCGAGCCGGAGCAGTCACAGCCCACGAGGACTTTGGGAGCATAGGCGATGAACGACGGGCGGATGAACCCACCGGGGGCACTACGACGTGACGGGCGTTTGAATGAGTAATCCATACCTCCCGTGACGATTGTATTGAACTGACGTGACACGATGCCACGAAGCACCTTAGACCATGGGACGGTCGGTGGCCTCAGAGCGTCAAGTATGAACTGGTCAAAGAAGCTGCCAGACTTGCCATACGTCTTGTCCTTGGAACGCTCCATCGCCTTGGCGATCGCTCCAGCTCTTGCCATCTCCTTGTCGAGTGACGTGGCCTTCTCGATGTCCTTCTGCTCAAGGGACTCCTGGTCTTCCTTGGGCATCGGCCTGCACATGTCAGACGGCTTGATGGGGTATTCCTCCGGATTCCCAGTGTCTCCATCGTTCTTCCCCTTGGAGGATGACCTGTCCCCGCCGCCCCCGCTGGAAGAACCATTGCCGCATTCCGAAGTCTGATCGCTGTTGGTATTTGACTGGGGTTGGCTCGAACCTGAAGAACTTCCGTCTCCATCCTGTGAGGACTGGGAGGGGGATTGGACTCGCCCGTCGCTAGATTCTGCGGTGTTGCAACCATTAGACTGAGATCGAGCGGTCTCCTCGTTCTTCTCCTGCTGGGCTTTCAGGGCGTAGTAGTAATCATGGAATGAGAGATTGTTCGCCATTCCATTGGGGTGTTCTTCGGTCTTGATCGACCTTGGGTAGAAACCGAAATCTGAGCCATCTGGGTTGCTCGGGAGGAGCATCTTGGATCCAGCGGCTTCGATGCCCTGATTGATGATGGCGTCACCCGCCATGTTCACAAGCGCGGCGTCTAAGCCTTCCATGTCGCAGTGACCAAGCACATTGTGCATTACCTCATGGACGAGGAGCGTTCCACGTTCCATGGAGCTGAGGCTTGGATCAAAGAACCAGTAGCCGATGACCACCCGGAACCATTTGTCAGTTCCGAGGGTGGAGATGCTCTTTGAGATCATCGGGTGAAGCAGTGAGATGTAATCCGTTAGGCTCGGAGCGATAGACGCTGCGTTGTACATCGCAGCATGGAAGATCTCATACTCTTCCTCGGTAAGTTTGCGGACGCTTGGTGGGTCTATAACCCCCATGACCATCTGATAGGCGATTGAGAGCTGGGAGTGCCATTCACCCTTGCCCTCTTTGATTCCGACTTTGTTGAGGATCTCCCTGACAAGATCTGCTCGCGCCTGGACGGATTTCAGATCAAGTCCAGTAATGTCAATCTTGGCTTTCTTGAGCTCCTGGTTCTGCTTGGCTATGATCGACGCTTGCTTCTTATTTGCCATTTGTCTTGTCCTTGGATTCTGGTGGTTGACGTGGCTGTATCAACTTGGTATGTTCGTTTTCCGTTAATTCAAAGTATAACATTAATCAACGACAGACACGCCGTCTTCCACAAACGACTCCTCGTTGATTCACCACCACTTAGGTCAATCAGTAAGATCATTTCAACAAGCGAATGGAGTAAATCTTCGCGATAAATCACGATAGATGGCTCCTGCGATGTGCCGATCAAGTCTGGAATCGCCGTGTCCCGGGGGCAAGTGATTTTTGCCCGTCACGGATAAGACGGAAGCCCAGCGGTCTGACTCCTTGGAATCAAATCACTGGGCTTGGTGGTTCACCTGACAGTGGGGTCAGGCGGCCGTGGCACCCGTTGTGGTGGTCTTACGGAGCAGGTCACCGAACGCCTCGATGTACTTCTGCTGGAACTCCTTGCGTTCCTCACGAGTGAGACCCTTGGTGTACTCGCTCTTATAGATGTCGTTGATGCGATTGCCACTGAGGAGGTTGTAGGCTCCAGCGCGCTTGATCGCGAGGTACACGTTCAGGGCTTCCAGCGGCTTGCCTGCCTTGGCGGTCTCGATAAGCGACTGGAAGATGGCTGCGGAATCATCTACGTCCATGGACTTCCAGTCGATGGAGTCCGGGTTCTCGAGGATCACGTCAATGTCGAGCCCCTTGCGGTTGCGCATGAAGTAATCGAGGAACAGGGTTCCACGGGAGGATCCGATGGTTCCGTTCACGACCTCACTCACTGCGTAGTTGTCGTCATCATCCATGTTCACGAGGATGTTGGTGAGGTTCTCCCATGAGCGTGGAGTCGGGTAGGTGAGTCTGAAGCGCTCCATCTCCGCGGCGTCATCATGACGGACGACGTCAGACGTCGGGGTCTCTGTGCCTTTCGGGATGATGCTCAGCTGGCGAGCGCCCTTGTCAGAGTCAAGGAAGTCTACCACGATCTTGCGGAACTTGTTCTGACGCTTGGTGATCTCCTCGTCTGTGTAATGGGACTCGGATGGAATTTCCATCTTGTCCTCGGAGGCCCAGCCACGGAGGTAGCCCTCCTTCCAATCAAAGAAGTTGGCGTCAAAGGTGAACCATGCGAATCGATTCGCAATCGGGAGGTCTAGGCTGGAACCGCCGGCCTGCTCGGCGGGGTTCATGCAGATGATGATTGCGACTTCACGGGAGAACGGTTCGTCGGACCCGGGGAGACGGCGGTTCTGGACGAGCTGGAGGAATGCGTGCTGGGTGGACGGGTTCGCGGTACTGAACTCGTCGAGGAAGAGGATAGAGTATGGGTTGGCGAGGAGCCGCTGCTGCCATACTGGAATGGCGTACTTCGCAGCGTCTACGGTTCGTTTGTTACGTCCTTCTCCGACTTCGATCTTCGCGGGGAATGGAAGGCCGGACACGTCCTCGGGCGGGAGCGTGGAGAGCGAGAGGTTGATAAGCTCTCGTCCTGTGGCTTGTGCGTATGCCTCAAAGGTGGCCGTCTTACCGACGCCGGGGTTACCGATGAATCCGATTGGGACTCCTGCCTTGACACATCCGTCAATGATGTTGAAGAGTCGCTTAGAGTTGCCGGACTGGGCGATGTATGGATGTGCGCCGGTGTTGTACATGGGCTTTACGGTGGTTTTCTTTGCCATTTCGGGTCCTTGATTTCCTTACTTCGTTCATGTTGAGCTTTGGCTTAGATAGTTACATTATAACATACTGTTTGACATGATCGTGTCGTGGCGTGTCGTGGTGGGTCTCACCGTTTGAGGGCCTCATGATTGCCACTTCCATGAGAATCGATGTCACGTTGAGACGGATTGAGATCTGCGGGACCGGCTTCGGGGCTGGCCAGTGATTTGATCGGGCATAGCGAGTAATACCAATGGAGAATCGTTGGTAAATAGGAGGAGGTTTTATTCTCAGACCTTGACCGTTCAAATAAGACCACGGGTAAGCCCTGAGCTGTAAGATTTCATGAGATTTCAATTCTGAGCTTGGTTTCGGATGAAGATGATGGATTGCACGTCTTGACGAATCTCAATGCATCATCAATTTGAATAGGTTCGAGATGCGTGGTATGCCATCAACCCTGGGGCTAATCAAATCTGAGGGTTGCTTGGAGAACTGGAAGACCACATCATTCTCCCTTAGACTCAAGAAATCTAAGATCGTGGATTCCGGTAGTTCAAGATCACGTCCAAGGGTTGTAGGCTGATGAACGGATAGACTCACGACTGGCCATCGGCGATCTTCATCTTCACAGACTCTATGATGAAATCGTCCGGCATCCCATCGATCCACCCCTGGATCAAGGTGATGAGACCGTTCTTGTCCATCTCAAGTTCGTCCTCCCCCTCTGCGTCCAACCAGCTCAGCAATGTGTCTATGTTGGCAGACGCACTGCCATGGAATGATGATTTGAATGCTGGGAACATCTCTGGGACCATGATCGGCAGTTCATTGGCCTCTATCATGGCGGCCAGTTGCATAGAGGCCATGAGACGATAAATGCTGACAAAGGAAGACTCGGGGATCTTACCACACTTAAGATCCCTGTTGCTTCTCAAACGGTAGAAAGCCATGATCTTCATGTTCAGATCATAGAATCCTATGCTGTCTTCCTTTTTGAAGTTGGTCTTGATGAACTCGAGGAGGCACTTGTAAGGCTCGACGAAGTTCTTGTTGCCGTCCCTCATTTCATCATACCAAGGTATCTGCATGGGGATGTTTGAGGGTTTGATCTCCTCTGTGTTCCCGTATCCCATCATCCATAGTTGTCTGGCGATGTTGTCCCTGTCTGGGACTTTGAGGAACGCGTGATGCTTTACCCAGTCATCCCACCCATCCCCGTTAGACGGCATGGTGATGTCTTTGAACCATTCCTTAAGATCCTTCATCATCTTATCGAACTGGATCGCGGTGTCTGAGTCTGCCATCACATCATGGGGTGGGTTCAATGGCATGTGATCTTCCTTTCCTATTGGTTGGTAGGAGGACGCATCATAACGGAGTGGTCGTCCTTGCATTAATTCATGTTACATCAAGATTTGCCGCGACATGCCGGTTGATGACCTCCATTCATAGGGAGTCCTCTCAATCGCCATGTATCATGTGGCGTTGGGTAGTTGTAGGGTATCCCAGATTCTTGCCTCCTGATTCGTTGGTCATGAATGGGTCAGATCTTCTGATCCATTGAGTTCGTTGGGAATGGACGTCCAGAGATCTAAGCCCCAAAAGGAGAGGGAAAGCTAATGTCAGATACCACGTCTGAGACTGAGGCAGGGCCAAGCCCCCAGAAGGAGAGGGAAGAACATTTGGCTTGCCTGTCCCAGACAATGACTCTATCATGGCTGACGAGTTGGGTATTTTGATAGGAGGGGGGCAACGACCATTAGATTGCGGAGTCTACCTTAGGGGAATCTGAGGCAAGTCACGGTAGATCTATTCATTGGAAGGAAGATTGTAAGAGGTAACGATTAGATCATGGTAAGGATGCATGACAAGAGGTAAGACGACCGGATCACGGCGTGTCGGGCCCTCATTTATGTTATTGTTCTAATTGTTATTGTTCTAATTGTAACAACAGACAAAACAAGAAAACGTGGAATAAGGGAGACGTAATCATGGCTCAGAAGTCTAATCTCGTGAAGTTGCAGGAAGTACTTGATTGGAACGACATCAAGCACGAGGAACAGGAGGACATGAATGAGATCCTCATTAAGGTCTTCTCCCCGTTGTCCTCCCGTATTGAGATCCGAGTTGATAGAGCCGCCGCCTACGCGCCCTCCAGGAACGATAAGAACTCCAACAATCGTAAGGTGATAGAAGATCAGAAGAAGTTCCTCGTTGATCTCTATAGCCTCCGGTCTGAGATCTTCCTCCAGGATTCAGTTCTTGAATACGATGACAGTGAGATTCGAGATCGTGTGAAGAATGACTGGCGTGATTTAGATTCGATTCTACTTGCGGAGAGTTATCATGATGATTACCTTGACCCGAAGGCTGTGATGATTCAGGAGGTCTTTGGGAATCGTGAGGACAACATGGACTTGATCGTGCTGTTGTCGAAGTCGAACATGAGGTTCTTCCGTAATGTGATGAATCTTATTGATAAGTACTTCTACATCATGGATCGTGAGGAATTTGATTCGGACGATGTACGTTTGAATTCTTATAGGGACGTTCTGTTTGAAGATCTTCCGGAGTTCAAGGAGGCCTCGTTCCCGGATTCCATGTGAGGAGTTATGGGACTTTGTAATACGAGAACGCCTCCCATTTATTCTGATTTAATTGAAGGAATTCATCCTCCCTGATTTTCGTTTTAAAAACAAACCGTCTACTAGACCGAATCAATAAGAAAGTCATCACAGATATGATGATGTTTGCCACCCGTCACTGGGAGACGTCCTCGTTCACCTTGTTCAGCGAATGACTGAACCAAATCTCACCAGATCTCACATTGAGATCTTCACGGCGGCCTCCGGAACAATCGTCTTACCAGTCTCGTCCACGTACACGAACGCCAACCGACCATCAGACTTCCTACGACCTAAGTACTGCAACCGAATCTCGTCCTGAGACACCAGCCTAGTGATGATCCTCTCGAACTCGGCCACCAAGTCTGAGGTCTTCAGCCCAAACGCCGTCCCCGGTAACGGAACCAAAGGATCAATCTCCTCCCCCAACACAGTCCTAGCATCAAGAACCACCGAATACGTGCTCATCTCAAAGAACGTCACACTCTCATTCAAACACCTAGCGTGCAAGTCAAAATCGTGCCTATTCGTCTGGACCAACAACGACGTCAACAAATCCTTAAGAGCGTCAACGACACTCACGTCTTCAGAATCGCCATTCACACCAGACTTCCATCGCATTTGAGCCATGTCATAGGCCTCCGGAACTGACGACTCAACCATCTTGATAGTCCGGCGACCCGGCTCAAACCCCCACGGGAACGTCTTATCAATGATCTTAAGAACGATCTCATGATCTAACGACGCCTCCTCCCACAAGGCGTCCCAACACTCGTCTGAGAATGACTCCGGGGACTTCCGAGTCATGCCCTTATAGAACCCATACGCCATAGACCTATACACCACCCTCAAGAACTCACCAATGATCCTCTCCGAGTTAGAAAGCAACCAACCACAATCCAACGACGAGACAGTGGAGACACCATTGTCCGAATCAATCTGACGGGGATCTGGAATCCAATCGGAATTGATCACATCAACGAGGACCTCATCACCTGTGATCATCGAATGCAACGCGATGTCCCTCATCAGAAGAACAGGATAATTGTCCTCCACGAACTCCATCTGCTGCAAGGTAGGTCTTCTCCTATCCCCAGAGCCAGACACCTCCACCACGAACTCCGAATCGGCACCACCAGAGAACCCATCAAACCCCGGGACACCGAAGATCTTACCCATTCCATCATTCCCATTCCCATTATTGGCATCGTTTCTGGGAACAGACAGACCATGCGCATCATCACCATCCCCCTGAATGATCTCGCCTATCTTCTGGCGCAAGCCATCTATAAGGCCCCCATCCATGTCAGATACCCCATCATCATCCACATTTGACGCATCAACGTCATCTACGCCAGAAAACGGAGAACCAGCCCCCTTGCCAAGCTCCTCATCAGACAGAACGACAGTATCAAGTCCGGCGAGATCTCCATTGTCATCCACATTACCTGTGATGCTGTTCCCGTCTACATTGACACCTGGATCTACATCGTCTCCAAGATCAATCCCAACGAACGAGACACCGTTGGAATCAAGTTCGTCAATCATGGAAGATGCAGAAGGATCCAATAGGTCACTCCCCTTGCTAGGCTTACGACCGATGATCCTCAGCTCACGACCGTTGCTTTTCTCGATAACGTCTAATGAATGGAGTTTCGCTAAGGACTCGACGCTCATCTCAGACACGGCCTCAAGAGCCTCTCCAGCTCCATACGATTCCATGGAATCTGGCAACGACTCCAACACGTCTATCGGACTGTCCTTCGTAGTGGAATGAGAACAGGTAGACCTGTCTGCGTCCTCTTTGAAATAGAATGACACCTCATTCAGGAATCTAGACTTGTCATTCAACGCCACTGACTCCGGATGCATGATCCCCGGACACTCGCGAACCAAGTCTAACATCACGTCAAAGTTCTGCTCATCTGACAGGAACGTCATCAGATGCTTGAACACCGTACGACCATAGAGAGTCCCCCTCAAATTACGGATCCAGTACCATTGCTCAGACCCCTGAACAGCTCCAGAGATTAAGATCTCCCTCCACATCTTCAAAGTGATCTGGTCGTTCTTATACTGAAGATGCTTGTCGTTCTCATTGGTGGTAGATTTCTTCGTCATAAGATCCTAGACTTCCTTGGTTGTAAGACAAACCAGACGATCGTTGATGCGATGGTTTCGTCTTGACCCGTCACTTGTTCATGGATGGGAATTGTATAGCGGATGCCACTTCACTGCAATCCCTTGTAGATCTCATTGGCAAGAAAGGTCCGTGGGGTCGACGCGTACTGATCACTTACATCGAGATGAAGAGATGAAGAGCTGAATGGAATTAAGGCGATCGTCGAAGTTGGAATTCCGGTGTGACCGTAGCTACCAGTGGCCACTGTGATCAAACGACTAAGACGTGTCGATCGTACTTGGTCATAGGGAACCGTATAAGGGGATGGGAGAATCTGGCGGCGTCCTACTGACCGAACACCATCCAGACACCATCCAACCATAAGCATGAACCAGGTCAACCTTAGAGGTTCCGTGATTGAGAGACATCCGCCACCACATGACCCATCACCCGAGATCCCCCTGAATAACCCTCCATGAGTAAATCCGGCGGTCTCAGCCCCGATCTCCCTGAGGATGATGGAATACACGTCTTAACAGATTTTAAGCCTCTATCAATTTAATTAGGCTCAGGGCCAATGGTATGACACCGACCCTGAGCCTAATCAAATCTAAGGTCTAGAACCAGACCCGAAAATCAGGACTCTAACGCCCTCCTCAAGCGGACCTCACTCCACCTGTCATCCGGCATCGCATCTTTCAAGGCCTTCAGTTTACGGGTGGAAAGAACCGCACTCACAGACCCATCCTCATGATCCTCGACAGACTCACCCGCCGCAGCACTGGTGATCCTCAGAAGATCCCCCCTCAACTCCACCGGTACCCAGACCCTCCACAAGTGCTCAGATCCAGCCACGAACGACTCACGAACCCCATCGGAGGCTCTCACGGTGGTCACCTTATAATGGTCCTGGGACTCCGGCTCATACTTCCTCACAACCTCATGCCACTGCAAGTCCGAACCAAGAACATGATGACGTCCCGCCTCAACATCCCTAAGGGGGATCTCCCCGTCCTCCAGCGTTTTGACCGGAGTGTCCCCACCAAGCGCCTTGGCCGGTGACGAGCAGTCTAGTAGCTCACCAGCCTCATCGACCATCACCAGCAACGCCGAACCCGGGCTGTCCAAGTCCAGGAAATTGTTCACATGGTTCTCCTCCATCTCCGCATAGCGAGACATCATCAGATCCTGCGCCGTGGTGAGGACCTGCACCGCGTCCTCCAGCGTGGTGGCGATGTACAAGACAGGAGAATAAGGTCTATACGCCGACAGCTCCACCTTCTTGAGATCAATACCGAAGAACTTGATCTGCCGTGCATGGGCGATGACATGGAACACCACGTTCCTCTGGAGGACTGACTTGCCACCGCCCGTGTTATGGGTTATGACCCCATTGCCCAACTGGTAATCATGAGATGTATCATCCACGAGGATACACTGAACCGGCTCAGAATCGATCACATCAGCCTTGAGGATCTCACCCCAGCCTCCACCGACCAGCGGGATCAACCAATTGTCCAAGCCAGAACGGAACATGTTATTCATGGATACCACCCGTACAACGCCCATGGTCTTGTCATAGACCGTCCATAGATGGGAGCTATCACACTTCACTGTGTAAGATGGATCAGAGTTACCATCGGTCAAACCCGACAAATCATCAGTCCCGTGGGCTTCCAGATTCCCGCTATCATCAGGAAGATCTGACGTGAAGAACGCCTCGTCCATGGCAAGCTCCCCACCATACACTCCAGAGTCGTCACTACCCGACGCAACTGATGCATTGGAGGATGACCCTACAACATCACTTTCATCGTTCGTATCAGAGGACACAAACTTCTTGTTCCCTACGACAATCAATGACGTCTCATCACTCAGAAAAGCCTTATCACTGTCATCTACATTTCCTACTACAACGAAATCACCATCACTGATGGGGCCTCTCATCTTGGAAAGATCTACTCCACCAGCAGCGCCTGACTTGATGAAATCTACAATGCTCGGTACAACTCCGACACCGAAGATCTCATGCTGCATCTCCGCATAGATCAAATCGCTCATCGACCATGATTGGACACCTGGGTCTTCAACAGGACCTATACTCAACCTCAGCAACGCCTCAGGGAGCATAAGCGGAGACTTCCATAAGACTTCCGCCTCCTCCCCAATGGGGTTAAGCACCTTGTCACCCACAGCGACGGACCCCATAGTGACGGACCCCTCGGGAGTCTTTATCAATGTGTCTAACGTCAATGGGCCACCGCAGTTATGAGTGGGCATCCCATGCTTGGTGATCAAGTCGAAGGCCTCACGATCAACATGCATCACACCCGGCGCGTCATCAAGATCCATACCAGCCAGATCGTCCAGCGACAGGACGGAATCGCCTCCATCGAGATCCTTGTCTACTGGGACGTCTACCATCTTAGAATGGATCACTCCGTCTAGGCCATCATTGCCATCATCAATCGAGTCAGACCTAGCTTCTAGCGAATTGACGTCGCTTCTATTCCTGAGATCCGAGTTGTCAGCCAGCATGAATGAATGGGTCGGTGAGTCTACCCTGACACATTTGACTTTCGTGTCACGGGCGACCGAATCTGGGAGCAGCAACGCTCTCCTGACGATCCAATGCATGACCGTTCCATCCGTCAGAACTGGGCTCAGCTGGGGTTGCCAGCCTCGTGCCACCCATCTCGCGATGTCCCCTGTGGACGCCTCGGTTTCACCTTCAGCTTCTGGTGGAGTAGAGCCATACGCGCCAGGATCTAAAGGCCAAGCATGACCTGAATCAGCACGGACCTTCATCTTCTGACCGTCATCATTCAAGATCTCCAGTTCGAATAGCTGACTGGGGGTCTCCTCCACGGTCTCGCCTGTGACGGTGGTGAGACGTGCATCTGAATCGATCAGGACGTCTCCCACCCTCACGTCTTTCAAGGGTTTCCTAACTATCTTCATACAGGCGGAATATGCTGTCTAATCGGGGCGATCTGAATGGAGAAGAACCTTGAGATCACTTGAATCCCACGTGATATTTGGTTCTTCAGCGAACGGACGATGTATAAACGATGGACCTGATAGAAAGGGAACAATCAGTCACAATCGGATAACCAACCAGATCTAACATCAAGTTCAAATCGCGGGAAAGCGCGTTTGATTCCAATCAAAGGGGGGAGGATTTAACAAAATGGGTGGTCGTAACAACAGCAAGGCCTCGGCTGCCGGTGACAACAAGTCCCCTAAGACGAAACATACACGGATCATCCATGGTGTCGCTATAGAGCCAACAACCATCGTTCCTACGACGGACCACACCAACGATTCGACAATTATGAGCAATCTAAGTGGCTCTATCATGTCTCAGTCGATCACTCCTGCATCTACCGGAAGATCTCGATCTGACATCAATGGCGATCGCACCTCCCAAGTCACTTCAGACTTCCCAGACTTCATAACCGGACCATTCGTGTCTAGCGATCCAATGGGTCTTGGGGACTCCAAGTCTTCCGTCAATAGGCCTCCCAAGAATCATAATGATCCATTGCCAGACGATGGACACTATTCTATCCAAGTCACCCCCAACGAATCTCAACCAAACGATGTGTCGGACATCATTGGTGATGGAACTGATTCAGACTTACCCAACTTGGACGACATTGACCCATCTGCATCTGGCGTCAAGGGTGGCACTCGATCCGAATCTGATGAATCTTCCAATGACGATAAGTCTTTGACGCCGAAGGACGTGGAGCAGGTCCTCAAAACAGATGACGGGAAGATAATCGTCGTCAAGAAGGACTCTAAGAAGGGTGACGGACTCACCATAGGGAAGCTGATGGTCTCCGGGGCCGCCGCCATAACGGCCAGCATCATCACCACAAGACTCGCAGGAGCGGTGAATGGCCTCCTTATTGTCGGTGTGTCGTCGGTGGTGATCGCCGTACTGAACGAGATCTACCGTAGACTCTTCGCGAAGATGAAGAAGATCAGCGCGCAGGCCGTGGTGTCAATGCCACTGGATAAAATCCTCCCGGACAAGATGGCCCGTAAGGTGAATGACGATCTTCAATCCGTCCTCCAGGACACCTCCGCCCTCCCCGTGATCCAGGAGATCAAGACGACAGACGCCGAAAGTGGATCAAATGGGTCTCACTCCATCGAAGCCAACACAACACGGTCTAAGGTGAATGCGGAGGACGTCAAGTCTGCCTATGAGTCGACCTCGTCAAGTGGTGTCAATGGTGATCTGTCTGCCATCACAGGAGACGACGATGAGATGTTCATCCCCCGTCTCAGAGACCTGATACATGGGGACGGTCTTCTCAAGGGTATACGCAAGTGGCTGGGGATCGAGTGGCAATCATGGTCATGGATCACGAAGTCTATGGTCATCGTCCTCAGTTTCACCTTGCTGTCTGCGGGAGTCAGCGTCGCTATGAGCAGTATCATGGAACGTCCTGAGATCAACGTGACCAATGTCACAAAACATGACGTGAAAGATCTGTCAGACGCTGAGAAGAACGCCATCAAAGACGCGGCCATCCAAGCCGTCCAAAACCAGTTGAATGGAATCAGCTCTAAGCAATCTGAATTAGACAATAGGATCTCCAGTCTTGAATCGATGTCAGGGAAGACCCCGAACTCTAATGAGAACGACACACAGTCCCCATCGCCTTCCGCGTCTGGGTCAGACCCAGCAGATCATAAATCTGACGTCGAGGCGTTGAAGAAGACGGTGGCGGATCTTCAGACAGAGGTAGACGCCCTTAAGGCGGCAGAAGGCAGCGGATCTGGAGTCGGGGACGACTCAGATGTGAAATCTAGGATAGATGCTCTGACGTCTAGGATGGACGCCATTGACGCTAAGATCCAGAGACTTGAGTCTAATGGTGGGGTCTCCTCTAATCCGGTGCAACCGAATGGATCTCAGACTGGGTGACGGTTGAGGGTGACGGTTGATTAGATCAAATCTTCTAGACTGGAATCCCTTCATGGGCTGAGGACATGACTTGGGCTTAGGACCCGAGTGGATGGGCAGATCATCGTGAGTCAAGAACCCCTTGTAGATTCGTTCAGAAACCAGGAACAGAGAAGGGGTCTTCTCGTTTAGAGTAAATGGTCGTACAGGTCTTAGAGGCCAATCATCGTTAGGTTAAGGCCGTCTCCTTATGATCTACAGTATGGATCTGGCTGGTCGTGTGACTCATTTCACATTCCGCTTAGACACAACATGTAGTATCGGAATTGCCCGATCTAGGGCATATTTTGTGCTTAGGCATGTGGAGGGGAGGCAATATACAATGCTTCCACAGCGTCACGCACGTTAGATTCAGATTCACTGCATCGAAGAGGGTTCGCCACGTCCTCGGATGTCGCTAGAGCCCTTTGAGAAGTGAAGAACTAATGAGTAGATCATGATGGAATCAAGATAAGACAGGAGGAATCAGATGGCCTTAGATCAAGTCACCGAACGATTCGATGAGATCGTGGCAGAGCCAGTAGAGGTAGACGGACGCATCACTGACACCCAAGAACTGAAAGTCGAGAAGAGAGACGGAAGAACGGAGGAATTCGATCCAGACAAAATCACCCACGCCGTCACAATGGCCTGGAAGGAAGTGAATGGCGATCTAGACGCGGAATCTGAGAAGGCCATCAACAGCGCCGTGAACGCCATTTCTTCCAAGGTCAAATCACGATACACCAATCTAGTCAAAATCAATGAGATCCAGAACATTGTAGAGCACTCGCTCATCGAGGACTCTCATTGGTATGACGTGGCCCGCGCCTATGTGGACTACAGACTAGATCATGACGTGAAACGAGCCCAGCTTACTGATGTCAACTACGCCGTGAAGCGGTTCTCCAGCAATGACAAGTCGATCATGAACGAGAACGCCAACAAGGACTCTAGGCAGGCCGCCGTGCGTCGTGACCTCCTGGCGGGTGCCGTGTCTAAGTCTTTCGCGTTCAAGACCCTCCCGAAAGACGTGTCTAACGCATTCGCCAAGAAGGATATCCATTACCATGACGCGGATTACTCGCCATTCACCACGATGACGAACTGCTCACTTCCAGATTACGGTGGTATGCTTGCCTCCGGATTCAACCTAGGCAACGCCCAGATGGGCTCCCCGAAGTCTATCGGGACCGCCACCTCGCAAGTCGCACAGATCATGCTAGACGTCGCGGGGAATCAGTATGGTGGTCAAACCATCAACCGCGCAGACCAGATGTTCGCCCCATATGCGGAGAAAGACTACAGGAAGTTCCTTGACGAGGCGAGATTGGTTCTCCCAGATGGCATGGACATCAACATCGCCAAGTCTATCGTCGCGGGATTCAAGGCCAAGGAGAATGAGGGATTGCACATTCCCGATAGCCCAGTCATCGAGGACTCTCCATCAGACCCATCTGCCAGCGAACTAGACCAGCAAAGAGACCTCTACGCGAAGATCCGAACGCGTAAGGCCATCTACGATGCGTTCCAGTCGCTGGAGTACAACCTCAACTCGCAGCATTCCTCCTGTGGTCAGGTCCCGTTCACGTCTATCGGCTTCGGCCTCGGTGAGTCCTGGGTAGAGCGTGAGATCACAAGATGCATCCTCCTCGTCCGCATCGCCGGTCTGGGTGAGACACACAAGACCGCGATCTTCCCGAAGCTGCTCTACACCATCAAGCACGGAGTGAACAGTGAGCCAGGAGATCCGAATTATGATCTCAAGCAGCTTGCGCTGGAATGTACCAGCAAGCGCATGTACCCGGACATCCTCTTCTATGAGAACATTGTCGAGATCACCGGTGATTTCAAAGCCCCGATGGGATGCCGTTCATTCCTACAGGCATGGAAGAACCCGGTCACTGGCGAGAATGAGATCGATGGCCGTATGAACTGCGGCGTCGTGACGGTGAACCTCCCGAGGATCGCCCTTGAAGCCCGTGACAAGAACGGCAAAGCTAACCTGAAGAAGTTCTGGAGGATCTTCAACCACCGTATGAACGTGTGTCACCATGCGTTGCAATTCAGGGTGAAGCGTTGCATGGACGCCGTCCCAGAGTCTGCCCCGTCGTTATGGCAGTTCGGCGCGTTCGGCAGGCTTGATCGTGATGGTGATGTTGGCTCCCTGATGAAGAACGGTAGGGCCACCGCGTCGCTCGGTTACGTAGGTCTGTATGAGACCGTGGCCGTGTTCTATGGTCGTGACTGGGTGAATGACGCTGGGTGGGATCTTGAGGCGTATGACTTCGCCAAGGAGATCATGCAGAAGCTCAACGACTGCTGCCATGAATGGGAAGTGGAAGACCCGGAGCATGTCCATTACTCTGTGTATGGAACCCCCGCCGAATCAACAAGCTCTAGCTTCATCAACGCTGACAAGGCGAAGTTCGGGGTAATCAAGGGCATTACGGACAATGAGTGGTACACGAACTCATTCCACCGCCCAACATGGATCTCCGGAGACGGCGAATGGGAGCCTGAGCCAGGAGAGGAAGACGTAAGGTTGAGGTCGTCCTTCCATTGGGCGAAGAACGGTGGCGTCGCGTCTAAGCTTGACTTCGAGGCCCCACTAGAGAAACTCTCCCCGGGCGGCAATGTCGTGATGATTGATCTTCCTAGACTGGTGGACAACCCCAAGGCGCTAGAGGCCATCTGGGATTATGCGCACGATGTCGGTGTGGGGTACCTCCTCTCGAACTGCCCGATCGACCAGTGTGGGGCCTGCGGGTTCAAGGGTGATGCAGTCGCAACAGAAACCGGGTACAAGTGCCCATCATGCGGCAATACAGACCCCGAGACGTTAGACTGCGTGAAGCGTGTCTGTGGGTACTTGGGAGAACCGATCGAGAGGCCGATGGTGAAAGGCCGTGACCATGAGATCAAGTCACGCAAGCTGAACATGGCAGGTCAGACGGGAGCGCTAGAGTCTCCCGATGGTGATGTGGAAGCGTTCTACAGCACAGACAGACTGTAAAGTCTAACGAGACTGGATGCCCCGTCATAAGGCGTCAGAATGATAACCCACACATAGACGTGGTATCATGTCTGGGTGGTCCAGTCTCCCGATGGATCAAGTCCTTCCGAGGCAAGGGCAAACGGGGGCTTGACCAACCCAACTAGATGGCGGGATGGATGTCTACATAGACTCCGTCCCGCCGTTCTTTTTGCCTTGACATGCGATCCACGCGGCCCGCGGTGTAGATCGGGCTCGTAAGTCGGCTGGGGCTCGGGATCGGTCGAAGGAAGTACCAACGCCCAAGCGTGTGGCTCGTGGTGTCGTGAAGTGTCGTGCTCGGGTGAAACCGAGCGTGGCTGGTAATGTTAATGATTTAGATTCTGTAGTGGCTGGTGGTGGCTTGCGTCCTAACGGGGGCGTGGGTCGGAGTGTATCATCGGGGCGGGGTAAGGTTGACCCCGTCGCTGACTCGAGTTGTGTCTTGGGTTGGCTCGCGTGTTACGGGATTCGTCGTGTTAGGATGAGGATTTAACTCTATTAACACGGCGGGTTACACTACCCAAGTGGATTGGTCTTCGCTCCGCCATTCAACGGGTTCGGAATCAAGATCTCAATCATATACGGGATGAATCATGGGTGAGGCCATCAGCTGAGTCAGACGGGAGGCCTCGCCAGGGAACTGACCATTGTTCGAGATGGTGAGATCAACTTCGATTTAACTACAATGACAAATCTAGTGGTCTGATTCGGAGACGGTCAGATAGGAGCAAGAACAAATCGAATGAGACGTCCACCTGGGAGGCGTATTTGGAGGTGCCATTAGATCTGGGTGGGTCTGTTTAATTTAAGAGGAAGATGTCCTGATGTGGGCTTAGACGCTTGATCTTCAGGACGATGTGAATGGAGATGATGTAGGTTATGACGGCGACGTTCCGTAGGACTGGGTTCAATGGGATCACCCAAGAGGAGATCAACGCGATAGTAAACCGACCTCGTAAGGATTTCGCGGCTGATGAGACGGGGTACAGGGGGCCTGGGATTCCATGCGTTACGGCCAACAACCCGAGACCTGGTCAGTTTGACGCTGCGAAGATGAGCCAGTGTCGTATCGCGGATTACAAGAAGTTCGTCCCAGTAGATGGTGAGGGTGTTAGATGCTCGTTATACGTCTCCGGATGCATGTTCAACTGCAAGGGATGTTTCTCTGCCGCCGCCCAGAAATTTGATTACGGGTTCCCATATGACGATGATCTTGAGGAGGAGATCATCAATGACCTCCGTCAGCCGTTCGTTCAGGGTCTGACGATTCTCGGTGGTGAGCCCATGGCCAACACCCAAGTGGCGATCCGTATAGCGAAGAGAGTGCGTGAAGAGTTCGGTCATACGAAGGACATCTGGTGTTGGACGGGATTCACTTGGGAGGAGCTGCATCGTGAGGGTGAAACCCCGGACAAGCTAGAGTTACTAGACTTGATCGACGTGCTTGTAGACGGCAGGTACATCGAAGCGTTGAAGAGCGACAGCATTCAGTTCCGTGGGTCCACGAACCAGCGGGTGATCGATGTTCCGAAGTCTATCGAGGAGGGCAAGGTCCATATCTGGGATAGACTTCATGATCAGCATAGAGATTATGAGGAATGGTCTAGCGAGAGGCGCGCTTCAGAGCTGGAGTCCATGGAGTCATAAGTTAAACCACAGGTAGGGGGGGATGGATCGAATCGAAGGTCTAATCTATTCCTCTTGTCAATTGACTTGTCAATTGTGAACCGCAGTGAATCGTTCTTATGTTGTAACAATTTAAAACAATTTACTGTAAATACAAGGATGAGGTATCATGTTAATTGTGTTAAGTGATTAGGATTTGCATGAGGTCGGGGTATGATGTATAATGGAATTGTTGCTAAGGTTACTTAGTAATCGCGCTACTGGCTCGTGTATAGGCGAGTCGGGGCATGGTGCAGCTGATGGCAGCCGTGTGGCGCGTTAGTGGTGGGTTGACCGAGGTCTTGCTTTTAAGTAATTCCCCGTATGGTTAACCTGCTGGTTATGACTCTTTGTAGTTGAATTGTAATAGGTTTACTTTAATAAGTAAATCATTGCAATGCACTTAAAGCTACTGTCAATGAATTAATTTGAATGTAAGACCAGACTCGTCTTGTTGATGGGGAGTCCTTACGGTTGATACGATCAAAGCCCACGGTAATTGTTTGCCGTGGGCTTTGTCATGAGCGGTTGGTTCTTCCATCGTATTTCCAGATTAGATTTCGATCTGAAATGCTCTTGGTGACTTCCCTTAATCGACCGCTGGGATCGGTTGGTGAGATTTTAGGTAAGCGTGATACTCGTCTAACTTCTCTTCCGCTGTTTTGATGCAGGCCTGTTGGACTTGACGGGTTATGGTCTTCCTGTTTAGGCTAGACGTTTTCTTATTAGACAAGGTCTTTCTTACAGCCGTTTTGGCTCGATTCTCGTTGAATCTCTGCACATCTGCTGGATCTCGCATCTGGTGGTCTACATGATAGGGGCATGTCTCGGGATTCTTGGCATGACATGGCGTCATCTCGCCTTTCCTATTGACTCCATACATGGCCTTCATTGTGCTTCCTCCGCTCATTTCATCTTATCTCATTACGATTTCCCGTCCACAGGTTATGGGTCAGCCTGTAGATTACTTATGATACAAGCAATCTAACCAAATGTCTTAATGGAACCAACTTGATTATAAAGAAGATCTCAAGGTCATCCACCATTCTCATTGATTCTAGAGAACGGCAACAGCCATGATCAACAAACAGATCATCGATGATCAGGCTGACGAACCCTGAATCAATTAATCATAATGATAGATTTCGATTCTGAGATCTGTTCCTCTTCCAGATGATGGATTGCACGTCTTAACAGATCTCAAGCTCTCATCAAATCAATTAGGCTCAGGAGCGACGTTATACCATTAACCCTGAGCCTAATTGAATCTAAGGTCGTATAAGGATCTCGTTATTTGTCTATTCCAGCGGGGACTCAGCCGTTTTGTTCCATTTGATTAAATAACCATGATGATGGAGGTCTTGCCTCGTCATGGTGACCGCGATCATACCTCTAGTGAAAGACCATCACAACGGGCGCCCGATCTAGGAATCTAATCCAGATCTACTCCATTTATTTGACGGAAAGGAGATCTTAATCTGCTTATTTTGTTAAAGATTTCTCAGTTATCAAGGGTTTAATTTAGAAGTTAAATCTATTCTCCGGAAGATCAATTCAGTCTTTCGTTCTAAATCAATCTTGAATCAATAGATTTGAATGAAGCCAAAACTTATCAGTTAAACGATACGAATTCCACAGTCAATGCGGGAATAAGGTCAATGTTTTCTTCGGTGATTTGATTCACTACAATCCATCTTGAAGTCGTATCATGAATCAAGGGGTCATCACAAAGGAGTCTGAAGGAATGTCTGGGAAGCATGAAAAAGTAGGATCCAACAAGAGCCTAGAAGACGTGGACAACGACCACGACACCCCTGAATCTAGGATTTTCCCATTCACCATCGCACATCTTGAATCTGATGAAGTGAGACTGATGGGACGCAAGGCTGAGATCCTGCTGTTGAGGGAATCATTGCTGGAGGCCCTCAATGACAATGATAGCGTCGTAACCGACAGAGACGAACTCCGACAGGCCAACACCGTCTTGAAAAGGAAGCTCAGCGAATCAATGTCTGAGACCGTCAAACTCCAAGCCGTCATCAACAATCTTAAGAACGAGTTGCAAGACCTAGACATCTTAGACCCAATGGTGACGGTTCAGAAGCTCAAATCTGAATCAAAAAACTGGAGACCTCCATCAGCAATCGTAGGACTAAGATCATGAATGACCATAAAGAACTAATGGAACGACTTGAGTTGGATCATAAGACCCGCAAGGCGGAATTAGAGCAGGAGCTCAGGGAGCTTGTGCTGTTGGTAGATGGAGAGAAGGACAAGCTGCGGTACCTGCAAGATCAAGCAAGGGGAATGGAGTCTAAGCCTTCACCTAATGGAATTCCCGTCCAGACCACGGGAAACGACGAAACTGAGCCAATCATTGACATTGATGAGGACGATCTTAACTCTAATGATGATCTCATCCCCAGTGGATCCGGACAACGGTCGCACTTACACTCCGACGTTAATGAGGATCAAACAAAGGGTGAGCCCATGGAGACTCCTTCTAATGGCAAGTCAGAATCCTCGCCCCCGGTAGTGAATCCGTTCAAACGGAGATTCTAATAAACCGTCCTACAGATTTAATTTTATGACTCTGTTTAGGTTAAGTAAGATTACCTTGTGATCATAGTAGATGTTGGAGAAGATGACTGAACACCGTAACTACGGGATCTCCTGGAGGCTCTGAAAATCGAATAGGCTCAGGAGTGATGTTATAGCTTCACTCCTGAGCCTATTTAAATTGATGGAGGCTTGTAGATCGTTAAGACGTGCAATCCATCATCTTCAGGAATAATCTGCCTAAGACTGCGAATCTCGGGCAGACCGTCTATCGGGAATCACCTGGAGAATCCGAATTGTCTCAGCAAGTCTTCCAAGTCGCTCATGTCTCCCTGAGACTGATCGTTAGAAGAGTTTCCATTGTTATTGTTGTTGGTACCGTCAGATTGGGCTTGAGACTTACCGTTGTTTGGATCTACCTGATCAAATGTGACCTTCAAATCCATTGGCTTGCCATTACGGACGACCGTCAGATCCACATCCTCCCCCAACGCCACGCTACGGACACGGCTCATCAAGCTAGACGAGTTCTCCACGGGTTTGCCATTCCAACCGATGATCACATCACCCGCCTGCACCCCGGCCTTCTCAGCAGGGGAACCTGATGTGATCTTCACTATCTGAGCACCAGACCTAGTCACGTCATCCACCGTAACAGTGGCGTCTTGCCCAGACATGCTCACCCCAAACCATACATGCTTCGCCTCCCCGTCTTTAATGATGGACGACGTTATGCTCTTCACGAGATTAGACGGTATGGCGAAACCGATCCCCACATTGCCCGCCTCACTCTGATTCAGGGAAGTCGAAGCAATGCTAGAGTTAATGCCTATCACCCTGCCATTAGAGTCAAAAGTGGGACCACCCGAATTGCCAGGGTTGATGGCCGCGTCAATCTGAATCGCGTCTGTGGCAGAGTACCCATTAGAGGCGCCCTGCGTGGCGATCACAACCGGCCGATCCGTGGCGGAGATCACACCCGTAGTCACCGTGTTCGCGTAGCCTAACGGGGACCCAATAGACATGACCCCCTGACCCACCACAAGATCATTCGAGTCAGCGAACTGTATCGGATTCACCCCATCTTCAGGCAGGGATTCCAACTTGATGACCGCAAGATCCGTCGAGGGGTCAGTCCCCACTATCGACGCCTCAATGATCTGACCATCAGACATCGTGACCATGATAGACTTGGCCCCAGCCACCACATGATTGTTCGTCACAATATGACCTTCCGAGTCTAACACCGCACCAGAACCCGTGGCCTCCTGATTGCCAGACCCAGCCTGGATGCTCACCACGGAATTCGAGACCTTATTCGCCACTTCAGCCCACGAATTGACCCCTGTCGCGTTGATGATCTTACCATTGTCAGACTTGCCGATGCTAGACACCGAAGACCCAACCGCGTCGCCTGGGATCTTCACCCAACCAGCACTCAACGCCCCAAACCCAATGCCGAGACTCAACACCACGGCAGCCCCAGCGGAAATCAACCCCACAGCCCACTTCGGCATACCCTGAGATCTCATGGAGACTCCATTGTTTGGGTCATTGCCACTCCATCCATTCTGACTTACGGCCTGAGGAGGAATCACAGGGGGGACCGACGGAACAACCGGATGCTGATTCATCGCATTCTGAACCGGCGGAACATTAGCTCCGTTGACCCAGACAGGGACACTGCCACGGTGTCCAACATTCAGATTCACATCCACTGGCAGTTGATGAGACGCCGCCTCTGGAATGATCGTGGTCTTCACTTCCCCGTCCGCCGGAACGCCAGACATGACGGCCCTGGACTCCTGAATGATGGTGGTTGGTTGTCCCGTATTAAGATTTGGATCTACCCCTCGGTCCTCACCAGCATTGGTGCCTGGTGACGGGGCATCCACCTTGCCAATCGTAGGACCCACAGCCGGGTCAACTATGGTCTCATCGCCATGAGATTCAGATTGTGTGGTACCTGCCACCGAACCGACATTAGAAGTGTGCCCCTCCCCATTCGCAGACTTAGACTCTACTGTCTCTGAAACAGGGTCTTCGGTTGTTGGATCAGTGACGATCTCATTCACATTAGACTTGACACTGGGTTGACTATCTTCCATAGACTCTGTGATCACCTCTTCCCCAGCAATCTGGGTGACGATGTCCTTGTCATTGATGGAATCACTGTCATCCCCAGATGAAGCGCTAATCGCGGTGGTCCTATCGTCTTGAGGGTCAAGGGCGTCATTCTTGTTGACGCCAAGGTTGTTCTCCATGTTCCTCCCATTCCGTTCTTTCTTCATCTTACCTTTGCTTTGTTTTATTTATTTATGAGGTCATTGTTACTGGATTGGTTGACAATGTCTTTCCAAAGACAAGGCCTCTCTATTGACATTCCCATTAGAATACCTCCCATTGATGCTTCATGTTCGGTCGTAATAAGTCGATGTCACAATCAGGATCAATCAATGGGGCCCTATTGACTTAACTTAACAATACAACAATTGGTTTGAATCTCACTTGAAATCTACTGCAAGGGAACTTAAAATCCCGGGTTATGAGATAGCAGACAGCACTTAGCTTCCGGAATCCATCCCATTCGCCTTGTCAGCCCTTATAGATTAGACTCCTTAGCTCAGATGAATCTGGATTTTCTCCATTCCACAGGACCGTCTCACAATCAAGGAACATTTTATCACCCTCTCCAACCCTTTGCAGATGGACTTGGACAACTCGTTATTTATCGAGAAGATCTGAATGACCATGAGTCTCGTCCAATCGCTGGACGAAAGCATTCCGTATGAGCAACACGACATACAGATAACGAAAAGCACTAAGGTGTCACCAGCGCGTCAGGGCCCGCATCTGGAATTACCTTATGGGAAGTCGTGCATGACAGGATTGTTGAGGTCGGTTCTTTGACCGCCTGACAGTCGGTCTCATCCCTGTACTCACTGAACCAATTCGGAGCAATGCCGTAGCACGAATTGGTTCAGTGAGAGTCGTGGCGATCACCCTTGATGAGATTTTGCGGCAGTTTTGACAACTTTAGACTAGACAACTGCGGTCACACTTCATTCCCTCAGGAGTCCGGTGGTAGATCACTGGTCGATCGCAGTGCCGTCAGCTCTGGAAATTGATGGATCACAAGAACCCCCAGTTGAATCTCAATCTTCAATTCCAAGTAGAATTCATGCAATGCAGATCTGGCGGTCTCAGCCTCGATTCCCATGAAGACGATGGAATGCGCGTCTTAGCGGAATCTTACTCTCTAACCCATCAATTAGGCTCTACAATGATGGTATGACTTCACTATAGAGCCTAATTCGTTTTAACAGGCAGTGGGATCATCATAAAAATCAAATGATCTTGTTGCATGAGTTCTTGGTCTTACATTGTTGATGGAAGGTCCCCGATTAGGAATCAAGTCACTCGACGTCAGACTCCGCGATCCACGTGAACACCCGATTACCAGCGGTCCACACGGGAAGCCAACCCTCGGTGAGCATGATCCCATGATTGTCCAGCCCAGACTCCTCACGAGACCCGTAACTCGTCCCGAGGAGTCTATCGGCTCCGAGTCGTAGGAGGCTCGTCTCGGGGACTGATTCATCGCCTTTAAACCAGACGAGTGCTGGGCCCGTGGGCTTGACCTCACTGAACCCGCAGTGGTTCAAGAATGTCATGGCAGTGGTCGTCTTGCTGAAATCAATGTAACTCACCACAGACTCCGGATCATGGTCATCCCTGAATCTCTTGAAGACCTTAGACTGTCCTCCGTAGATCCTGACCCCCGGTTTGATGGCGCTTCTGATCCATTCCCATTGATGGTCTTTATTGAACCTGGGTTCACCAAAGGTGCCTACCATGAGTGGTTCTCCGGTCTTGGGATCTACCAGTGAGTAACAGGCGGTTTGTTTGCGTCCAGCTCCCTGTGGATGCCATTCCTTGAGGAGTTTGTTCGCCTCAGACTGGGGGATCTCCTCGATGGTGAGGTTATGGGCGGAGTAATTACGCTCTGGTTTCAGTAAAGACTCAACAATGTTCTCTATCATGAAGGACTTATCATCCCAATCCCAGATTTGCATGTAATTGTCTATAGGGTATGCGTCTCTCATAGTGCAAGCACGTAATGAAGAGTAATTCTTTGACGGAGGTTCGCTATGAACGTGAGGTTCTCCGGTTTTAGGATTAGGCTGACATTTGGTAACAATGCACCAATAGGACTTCTCAGAGTTATGGCTTATAGTCGGATTCAAATCAACATAGATTTCTCTGCTATCAGTGTAGAATTTGAAATCTACTCTTTGAGAAGTCCCCGGGATCACGTGCTCGTACTCAACTTTGATTGATGGGTCTTCGTTCAGAATGATTCCAGCGAACTCTTTATTCATTTTAGACACTGGGCTACGGTCGTATGAGATTCCATCATTAGCTTTACGCATAATGGTCTTACTGATAGCCTCAGCCGCACGCTGACGTATCTCAGGAACTTTCATTGGATTATCTGCACCATACCGTTCGGTCATGGTTTTCTTCGTTTTGGCCTTCGTATCCTGAAGTTGGAAGACGTTATCTACACCATATCGTTCTTGAACGGTCTTCAGTTTCTTGGCCTTCACATCTTCATTTTGTGATGACCATTCCGTACCATATTTTTCAAGATTGGTCTTAATAGCTTTGTTCTTGCCCTCTTCTGATTGGAGAGCATAATCTGTTCCATAAATTCTTCGAGTTCCCTCTCTCAGTAATCTACGACCCTCCTCTGATTGAAGAGTATAGTCAACACCGAACCTTTCTCTAGTACCCTCTCTAGCTTTAGCCTTATTCTCTTCAAGATTCAAAGCCGTCGGTACGCCGTACCTATCCATAGACGTTTCAGCCACTTTGTTCTGAATCTCTTCAGATTGCATTGGATTCTCAACACCATAATGCTCTAGAACAGTGGTCTTCTTCTTGTCTTTCACCTCATCCAACTGACTGGCGTTCGTTACATCATCACCGTACTTCTTCTGAAGATTCTTCGTGAAATTAGAGGACCCGATACGATGATCCAACTCTGGATGCTCATCAAGAGTCTCACGGATCTTGGCCTTAACCTCCTCAGACTGTAACGGGGTCTCCGTCCCCCATTTCTTCAACGAGTTCTCACGCCTCTTCCGTTGCGACTCCGGGGTATGGCTCGCAATAGCCGAGCAATGAGGACTACAGTACTTGGTGGTTGATCCAGGATTGACGTCGAATGGGTTTCCACATACAGCGCAGACGTTCTGATGCTGTGCCGTGCAGTACTTCTGGCTCTTCCGGACGGGAATGAACTTCCTTCCACAACCCGGATGAGCGCAGATCTTCGTCTTGTCCGGATGGGCGTTGGGGTCAGCAGTATCCTTGGCCTGCGTCAACTTCCGCAAGGCCGTCGCGTGTGCCCTAGAGCAGGTTCTGGCGTTCTTCGATGAGATGGGCTTGTCACACCCGGGATAGGCGCAGACCTTAGATCTTGTGGTCTGCTTCATCGCGCCCAGCAACTGAGCATGTTCCTTAGAGCAGGTCCTGGCTTTCTTAGATGAGCATGGCTTATCGCAACCGGGGTAGGCGCACGTTCGTGCGTCAGTGCTTGAGACAGAGTCTGCCGTGGTTTGCGTCTTCCGCGATTCTGTGTTATGATCTTGATTGAAGATAGGTAATAGATCCATTGTAGATCTCCTTTCTTATTCTTTAGTTGGACGGACCACACATTCCAAAAATTCGGTCCGTCCATTTTTATTGACAACAACCATTGTAACATCGATCATCGGAATAGACAATTTACAGAGCGTTAAAAACGTTGAGATCTCAATGTTAAACGAGCTTCTAAACTTGCGTTCATTCCAATTGAAATTATTTTTATAAGAGCTGTTTGACTATAGACGATGAAGATTTTCTAAAGTAAGATCTGTCAATCTATGGTCTCCTCATCATGTACTTTTTAGATCTTAATGACCATAAATGATTGGTCTTCCTCTCTGGAAGACTTGATCATCGAACGGATAAATCTTCGGCGTTCTGCTATGAGACCATTCATTTACTCCATCATTCCACCTACGAATCCTAAGATGGAGGAGCAATAGACATGAACAAGAACAATACGATCAACAATACGATCGATTGGACTTGGGAGTATGACCGGAACGACGTCATTGATAGAGGCAAGACGGAAGATCTTACACCTATCCCCAAGGACCCGGTAGATCCGAGATTACTAGCCACTGTTACGCACGATTCCGAACATGAGAGCCTTCTTATAGAGAGCGGCAGGCTAGATCCCTACCACACGCCAGTCGACCATCTACTTACTCCGATGAAGAAGTCCGACTCCGAGAGGTCAAGAAACCTGGTTGCACCAAAGTTCAGGCGATGGGGATCGAATACGAGGCGATTCCTGTATAGAGATAGATTAAAAAATTATGTAGGGTTCTGAGTTAATCAAAATCAGTAAGACTCACTGATTGCTTATCTATAAATAGATGCATGATGTGATGATCAATTAGATCCCATGATCACAAGTCAATGTGTCGTGGGATCTAATTCTATTTAGCAAGGTTATCTGTTTTTTGAAGAGTAACAATGAATCACGGAAAATATCTATTCCTCATGGAGAATGTTAAGAACAATAAGCATGAGTGGTTCACTCTAGATGAGATAGAACTGCTTGATAATGACAATGAAGATCTTTACTGTCTGGAAGTTGATTCACCAGATCATGAGTTCTTGATCGGTGAGAATCTTGTTCCAACACATAACACAGACGACGCGAAAGCGGCACAGGCGTTGAAGGGCGATGCGTCTAGTAAGATAGGCAGCATTGCTAGATTGGGTAGAGCTGCGGGAGTCCACCTTATGATCGCCACACAGCGCCCCGATGCGAAACTCATATCCGGAGAACTCAAGTCTAATCTCGGTGCGCGTTTCGCGTGCGGTCAAATGCAATCCACGGCCTCCTCGATGGTCCTCGAGAACAACGAGGCCACCCGCACCCCAGGCAACCCAAAGGGCCGCGCCATCATCAAGATCTACGGCAACCAAAAACGGATGCAGGTCTACTGGGCCACACAAGACTGGATCGACAAATGGCTGAAACGACGCGGCCTCAACCAAGACGGATCACCAATCGATCCCAGCGTCATGGGGAGCCCAGCATCATCCCCAGACAACATCGACCTCGCGTCTATGGCAGCCCAAGCCACCAATGATGATTCAACTTCCTCCGACTCCCATGACTCGATCATCCCAGAGGTGAACCCGATAGTGGCGGAAGACATGGGTGACGATTTCGCGGACAAGCTCACGAAGATGCGTGAAGACTCCCTGAACAACGCGAAATCTGCAAACACGGATGAGTGGCATGATTACAACAACTTCATGGATAACTTCATGGCGGCCGGAGACGATCCAGACTCAGATCAATAACAAGACCAACCAAACGATCGAAACAACCATCAGATCTCAACAGGGATAACCAACATCTCAAACGGCCTTACGATTGTCACGTCACCCGCCAAGGTTCGCAATGATTCTCTGGTCAAACATTTCGACAGATTAGATCATGGTTGATCTGAAGATGTTTAATCTATCACAAGATGGTGCGGGGGTGCCGACGGTTGAATCTTGCGTTCTCAGGCGGAGTTCTCGTTGGATGATGGATTGCACGTCTTAACGATCTACACGATCTCATCAGCCTGAATAGGCTCAGGAGTAAAGCTATAACATCACTCCTGGGGCCTAATTGAATCTAAACGGATTTAGATCCGTTTCATGTGTGAATTGCTGTTGATCAATTTTGTTTAATATTGATTATTATAACTCTGCATATATTAAATTCACAACATGTAAAAGGGAGTTATAATGAGTCGATTATTAACTGTTCGAGAAGCCGCAGAATACCTAGGCCTCTCACCACGGACTATCAGCACTTACACTTACCTCGGTAAAATAGAATCCCAAGCAAAAAGCCCAGGCGGAAACAACCTGTACAATGAAGAATACCTCGCAAGCCTCAAAGATCAACGCAACCCACCACGACCACCATTCAAAGTATTCTATACTCGCTCTAGCAACGGCAATGACGTCCTCCTCAATACCCAGGAATCACTACTCAAGGAAGAGTATGGCAAACCAGACCTCATCATAAAAGACAAAGTATCAGGCTTGAATGAGAATCGACCCGGTTTAAGAAAACTCTTGAAATTATCCCATCAGGATAAGATAACCGATGTCTACATCACCAGTCGTGACAGACTCACACGATTCGGCTACTCATACTTAGAAACACTACTATCTTATAATGATGTGAAACTACATGTTCTAGATCAAGATAATGGAACAATGACACGTCAATCACCAGAAGATGAGTTACTCCAAGATTTCATGAGTCTTATAGCATCATTCTCCGGTAAATTCTATAGAATGCGAGGCCATGCTCAACAGCGAGCACTGTTGCAGAAAGCAGGTGCGGAGATAGACAGACGAGAAGAGGAGAATGAGAATGCCAAAGCATTATGATGGTATTAAAGAGCAGCGACCATTATTTGTCCTGAATGATCATAATGAAGAATTAGATTGGGCTAATCATGTAGAGCCTAAGATTATAACCTTACTTAAACTTAAGTCTGTCTCATGTACTAACGCATGGAATACAAACTCCGTAAAATACGAGTTCGTCATGAACAATTACAAGATAAATCATGGACGTTACCCGGGGACTATGTCTATGAGAGACACTTTGTACAAGAATAGGTTAGGTGTAGAAGTAAAGGACAATAATGGAAATTCATTGCCTAAGAAAGCTATAGCGTCTAGGCTTAAGGAAGTAGCCACTAGGGAAATAGGTTCTAAAGTCATAGCTGTATTGTCTAGTGATGTTGAAGGTAAGACGTTTGGAGATTTCGCATTAGACTTGAATGTAGCCTACACTGATAATGCGTTCTCGCAACTCATTCTACACGAAGAATTCAAGTATAATGGAGTCATTCATTGTAATCTTATAGAGTTACGGGTGAACATTTTAGGTGAGTGGGTTCGATTATTCACTGTACTGCCTATTGTTTTTAAAAATAGGGCTAGTGAGGTCAAAGTCTGTAAGCCTATTATCAGATTAAATAAGAATGGGTTAGTAGTTTTAGATTATAAGATAGAGTATGATGTGCCTAAGTATCGTAAGGAGAAGGAAGCTGAAGTACGAGCGGGGTTAGATCTAGGTTTTGTAGAGCCTTATGTATTGGTAGTCACTACCTTAGAGGGGCGAGTGGTGGCGAGGTATCATGCGTCTAGTGAGTTAAAGAGATTACAGCATAAGATTAATGTGCTTTATAATCAGGTTGGTAAGTTACAGGCTAAGTTCTCTTGTAAAAAGGTGATTTGGTTTAAGTATGGTATACCTGAGTCTCAGCAGCGTGAGTGGTCTCGTGGATTGTTTAATGACATTCAGCGTAAGAAGGAGAAGATTAATACTCTGAAACGCGCCCTGGAGGAGAGGATGGCTAGTGATGTTTATGATCACTTGCATTCTCTTAATGTTGATGTAACTTTTCTGAACATGGAGGAGTTGTCCTGGTTGGCTGGTAAACCGGGGCGACCAGCGATTTGTAAGACGGCTTGGGCTTATGGTAGGATGTTTGATGCGATTAGTCATGCGTTAGGTCGTGATGGTGTTTGGTGTCGTAAGGTTCGGGCTGGTGGTACTAGCCAGGAGTGTAATGACTGTGGTTGTCAAGTGACTCATCGTGGTAGAACAGTTTATTGTGATGATGGTTGTTTGACGTCTCATGGCTGGGATCGTGACTTGAATGCTGCGGTTAACATTAGCATGAGACGGTGATGGATTCCTAGGTTTAGCCTGTACTTACTGATTTTACTTGTCATTGTTCATTGTTCTAGTTATAATTCAAAATTAACAATTGAAAATTTTTTAGAGGGTTCACCATCGTTTCAGGGATGGCTCACTGGGGTTTACTTAGTGATTGGCCTTACGGCTAATGAGTATCGTGCATGACGCGGTATCACTCCCTCTTTAATAACACGGGTTACTGACGTTAAACCTTGCTTCTATAGTATGGGTCACTGGCAAGTAGTTCGTGAGGGTCTAGAATAGTCATAATAGTCATTCTAGACTACTGTATCGTCGTCTCCCGTCAATTCACGGTCATTTAAGATCAAGATCATTGCAAACCAAATCAGTCGGACTATGATTCCGGTTCGTATGGTGATGACCGGGGATAGGCAACCCTGGTCCTTCAATGGAATGTGATTTAGAGCAATTCCAGATTATATGATGACGACGGGGACTTCCATCAGACGATTAAGACGTGACTCCAGCAATGGAGCGAGGACGGCGGGATCGGTCCTCAGCAGCCTATGGATCGCCAGCCCTCCGCCAGACGTCTGGTGCGTCGCCTCCGGTCTTCCCTCACGACGTCGCCGTCAAGAATCTTCATCATGACTTGGTCCCCCTCCTTCCATTGCTGAACATGTTATTTCCACCAACCAAAGATGCGATCATCCGGCCCCGATCGTTCATGTAGGTCACCTTGCCGGTCCTTGCCCTTTGGGAAGACGTCCATCGTGCGGTCATTGGAGACCTCTAGACGACTGCCACGCGGAGGGATAGTCCCCGGTCAGGGCGTCCTCATACCTGTTCAAGACGTCCATCTTCAAGGACTCAAGACGGAACCCGGCAGGCAGATCATCCATCATAGAGTCCCCGTCTTCCGCCTCCGCACCGATGGAAGACCCGGACAGCCGTTCAATGTAGTGGTTGATGATGATGTCGATCATGGCGTCGTCCAGCCGTTGCATGGCGTCATCAATGCACTTGGCGTCACCGTCATGCAGCATCAGATCATACATAACCGCCACATTGTTCGCGGCTATGATCTCGCCATGATCACACACCACCGGAAGACCAGCGTCAGATCCCGCGTCGCTTCCTGCCAAGATCTTATCCGGAGCCGCAGAGGATCCGCTGCCCATCAGGTTCCTCCTCATGGCGAGGAGCTCATTAGACCTGCGGATCAGTGCGTCACATCCGTCCGTGAAGCTCTCGTAAGCGTTGACCTCACCCACCAAGGGGATCACCCCCTCGATGTAGGCTCGACGCGTCTCGTCCATCACGTCAGTCATGATCAACATGTCCAGTGGATCTAATTCGACGCTGGGTCCGTCCCCGGGGATCGCCTCATGGAATCTGACCATCTGGTGTACGGCGTAGATCTTGGCGAAGGCGTTGAACCGCCTTTCGTCGGTGCCCATCGATCCCGCGTCGTCCGGCGAGTACGATCCCGTCGGCACGACAACCGATGGATCCGGGCATTTTACCATGAACGGGGCCAGCAGCTCGCGCAGGTTGAGATCTAGCATGTCCTGCTGGATCAACGCATTGATCCGCAGTGGGTCAATCGGTCTGTCTGTGGCGTTCCCCAAGGCGGCGTCCAGCTCCCTGAAGATCTGTCCTCCAAGGGTCGAGTAGATCAGGTACTGCTTGATGAACCCAGTTCGCCGCTCAATGTCTAGTATCCTCCGCTTGGTGATCTCCCGTGCGAGATCTTCCGGTATGGACGACGCCCATGCTGTCCTGCGGTCGCCTGGCAAGACGTGGCTCGCGTCCTCTCCCCATATAGCTCTACTCCTCTGTGTTCTTGTGGCGTCATCTGACAGGTTGTCCCCCAAGACGTGGAGGTAGGCGGACATAAGGAACGACCTGCGGTAGATCTCGTCTATCTTGGACAGCCACTGTCGGTCCCTTTCCGTGATGTCTAAGATCATCATGACGCTGATCAGGTCGATGGAGTCGTGCGTTTCCTGCGCCGTGGGGTGGTCCTCCCCTTGATACATGAGCAGCTCGTACGGGTAGAGGCGGTGGACGCCAAAGATGCTCTTATTCGGGAGCAACGATCTTGACAGACGGAGATTGTCATACCACGTCGACTTGTTGAATGCCAAGTTGCACCGGACGCCCCGGACGAAGAGGGTCACCTTGTTGGACATACCGTCGTCTTGCCGCTTGAGCCGCTTGATCCCCCCATGTGGATCACATCCATACAGTAGGGACGCCATGAGGAGCTCCCCAGCTGGATCTTTGAATGAGGTGAAATCGTCAATGGACGAGATGACCCAGTCATGCTGTGACTTGGCGAACGCCCTGAGGGAATCGATCCCGTAGTCGTCCAGCCCCAGCAGCTCCATGGTCATCTTCCAAGACAGCGTGTGATTACTGGGGGAATCGTACTGGAGGGGGGACCGGGTGCTCAGGAACCCGGACAGGGTGCAGCGGTTGACGATGTCCACATCAATGGGGTCCCTCTGGACACCGCCCTCCTTGTTGAAGATCACACGTACGGTGTCGATGTACACGGCTGATCCGTATGGAGGGACAGGGTTCCCATGGTTGTGCCGAGATCCATCCGTGGGGCCCTGGGCGTCCCGAGGCTCCCACCGGCGTATAAGATTCCCGGCACCGTCCTCCCCGGAGGAGACCGCCTCCTTGCGTCGGAAGAGCTCCACCCCCTTGACCACGGTGGATCTATGCTCCCCCTCGAACCGGAATCGTGCCAGCTCCATCGTATGGAGCAGGACGATGGACACGGTCAATATCCTGAAGACCTCCATCAGAATGCGGTGATCATCCGCCATGAACTCTTCCTTGGTCTTCCCCAGGAGGCTGTCGAGCTCGTCCAGCCAAGATCCACCCCACTGGACACGTGGATCATCAAGCGCCTCTTGCAGTAAGGTCCTCGTGGAGGCCGTCAGCCCATGGACGTCGATCAGATCGATCTTGTCCTTCAAGATGTCGGGATCCAGGATCTCGCCCAATGGGGTCGATGTGGGATCAATGATGTCGTTCGGGTTGAGGATAGGATGGGTGGATTCCATGTGTGTCATGCCTTGCGTCTTCATTTCATTTGAGATCCGTGGTCTGGCGGGTCTGCCCGTTTTGCCTGATAAAACAATTTTACATCAAGACGAGCTAAGACGTTCTGGACGCAGCTGACCCGTTCCTCTACATGCAGCCGGATGACGTGGCTGTAGAGTCGGAGAACGTCCACGAGGGGCGTTTGCGTGACGAAGTCTCGCGCGATGGCGAGCCGGACGTCTGGAACCTGAATGGCGACGATCTGGAATCAAACGAGCCATGCGTCGTCTATCCACTGTCTAACGGCTGGCGTGTCATAGCGCCGAAGAACTGGAACTGAACAGCCAGTCTACGCGGCTAGGTCATTCACGTCGATCCCCCTTCTGCCTTTACTACCGTTCAGAAGCGGGAATCGGCGTGTCGCGTGCTGGGCGACGTATAATGTAAATACCAAACTAAAACTAACATGGACCTATCTGAAGGGAAACGTCATGAGCGATCATTCCGCCCAGTCCAACCACGTGAACTTCCCCTACATGGAAATCGCGGAGAAACTCTACGAGGACGCTACGTACAAGTACGGCTGGCTCAGCGACGATCTTTACAAGACCGCGCAGCCTAACCTGAACGGTCCCGGGTCCATCTACGTCGACCAGGCTGGCAGCATCGACCTGTACGCGCTCCTCAGTATAGTGGAGGACATGGTGCGAGAAGCCAACAAGTGAGCTCACTCCGTGCTCTGGACTGGGGTCCAGGCATGATTCTCACTGCTGGCTGATGACTCAACGAGCGCGAACACGGGCATCCAGTCCAGGAGTCCATGCCAACGACAGCAGACAACGGTGCGGGTGTATTATGATTGCAAACCATGTAGCAGCAGACTACTATCCGGTCTCGTGGACTGGTTGGCGATCCACGACAATGTTGATGATTCTCTATGATCTCAACGGCAATAATGTGTTGGCGGAGTAGATCACAGCGGCAACGGGCACGAAAAAGGCCGCGACGACCCGATTGATCGGTAAGCCGCCACGGCCACTTGCAAGCGCAACGTCGATGCCACTGGTCACAATGACACGAAACCATGCTTGGAGACCACGGTCGTGTCAGGCGTCATTGCCCTGCGTCGCCCTCCTGTCTCGCTGCACTTTCTCGAGCACCTCGTTGTACGTCCAGGTCTTGGCCGTCTTAGATCCCGTCTTGGCGCGGGCATTAAGACCATGCGTGTACAATGTGGCGAGCTCCTCGTCACCGAAGTCATCGAAGTCACTGCCGTATGTGCCCGTGTAGCAACCAGACGACACGTCAGCCCACAGGCCGCTCCCGCCCCGTTTCACGACGTCAAGACCACCGTCCATCACGGTGTCAGAGACGCGCTTGCACTCATCGAAACTCTCTTTGGTGCTACCCACGTACCCGAATTGACCTCCACCCGCTGCTGACACCACGTCCTCCGTCGTGGCGTACACACCGTTCGAGGCGTCGTCGAGGGTCAGGACCGTGGGTTCGGCGGCCAGCGTCTTGAGGCGTGCGCTGTGTTTGTCGTCGTCGGGGATGACCTCGACCATCCTGACCTTGTCGACAAGGTCTTCCGTGGGATTCGAGTCCCCGCCAGACTTCCGCCGCCGTTTCGCAGTCGTGAAGTAACGGTCACTGTGCTCGAGCAGCATGACACCGCCGTTCGAGTTCCTGCCGACGTAATCATACCGTTGGTTCAGGAAGTTCGCCGGTTTGCCGTGACGGGCAGCGGGATGGAGATCCTTATCATCAAGTACGGAAAGCCTCTCCATGTCGGCTTCCACCTCAGCCACGGTTCCGGGTATAAAATCGGTCCGGGCGTCCCAGTACGGTTTCTCCGATGCGATCCTATACCTTGACGCGGCGACCACGGCCATTGCGTCTTGCAGGTCTTCGCCGTCGTACATCGAGGCCAGCTTGGACTTGACCTCGTTCCAAGACGGCTTCATGAGCTCGTCGTACGCTTGGTTGACCTCAGCCCTCGCCTTGTCCACGTCGACATCGCCGTACAGCGTCCTTGAGCACGAATCGATCCGTACCGCGTCCTTGCCGATCGCCGTCGTGGCGTTGCGTTTCAACGCCTTCCGGGACTTGGACTTCCCGGCGATCATCTTCTCAGAGTAGGCTCTCGCCTCCGTTTCGTTGGTGAAGTGCCTCGTGCCCTCCTCGTCCCCGAACGGGCAGTTCCCCTCCCTTGCGGTGCAGACCCCCATCGAGCCGTCTGCCTTGACATGATACCTAGCCATGAACCATCAACTCTTTGATTCACTCATGTTAAGATGAGTCAGGTTACTAATTAATGCACTCCGTTCATTGCATTTAGATCAAAATCTAACTAATAGCGAATGACGAATTGGAATCCCTTAGATAAATTGATTTGGTCTTTACCATCCTTACCAGTCTGGTCCATCGGAATTCGACAATAAAACCATCCCGGCATCTTTATCGCCGTCCATCATTGAGTCAATGCCCTTCGAGCCACATAGCGAAGATCACTCATTGAGACGGATGGAATCTCATTGTATGACTTGGGGTGGCAATTTGTTACGGTGATAAGATTGTTGATCCCATGACCCAATAAGATCATGATTCAATATTCCAAGCAACAGGAAACAGAACCCAAGGAGACCAAGTCATGAGTCTGACGCGCAGGCCATCAACACCCGTAATGCCCATCCCACAACCGACCAGCCGCCATGACACCATCAGCCCGGATAATGATCATGTCGAATCTAAGCCCGGCCCGGCCTACCGCGACAGGATCTTCGAGTACCATGTGGTCGCACCGCTCTTGCTTAAGGCAATCGACAAGTCTTACCCCCATGAGATTCCGGCCTCGAAACTGTATAGGGCAACCGCCACATACATGGTAGATAGTAAGGATCCAATGGTTGTGGATTACTGGACCCATCTATGCGATCATGACAAGGCGTGGTTCGTTCAGAACTTCTTGGTCTTACTGGGAGACTCGAACCTAGGCGGACGATTGGTGGACGACGATACGAGATACCTGAATGTCATGCTTGACTCGACTCCAGAACTAGACCAACTGGTTCCCCATGATGAATGGATGGAGATGGCTCGTCATGCCGCTGTCACGAGATGGGATGGTTCAGGTCGTTATGATGATCTGCTGCGATCCTACGGTCTTCCGGTGAATGCTCTTACCATGTGGCAGGTCGACTCATTCCACCCTGATGATTTTGATGACGCCTGGGACCTGCTCTTGGATGACTGGAGACTCGCAGCACGGGACGAGGGGATAGACACCGAAATCGAAGGCACGTCTAAGCCAGACTGGTTCTACCGGCTAGAGGCCAAGTCTAGGAACGAGGACTGGTTCTTAGGGAAAGCGCGAGCTCAAGAAGAATCCACTCAGGAAGACCCCACTCTAACGGCAACGGGAGATAACGGATCTGAGGATGCGTCTTGGAATGATAGAGGTGACGCATTGCACGGGTCATCGTCTGATGATGACTGGATGGTGTCAGACGACGAGATCAATGATGATGTGAGGAAGATAGATCTAGAGGCTGACAATCTATCTAGCATGATTCACATGACCCAAGACAATCACGTAGATTCGAAGATGTCGTACCCAAGATCAACTGACAAGTCTGATTATGATAGAGTTGGCGAACGTCCATCATGGGATCTAGGGGATGGCGTCATCGGTGCCGATGCCTGAGGATCTAGAACATCTTGATTGATTGTTGTAGATGTGATTCAATGTCAATGGAGTCATGCAATTGAAGTTGTTCGTAGAGAATGAATTGGCGATGAGAAAAGTCGAATAAGTCTGACGGCCGTTGTTTTCAGATTTTTAACTGCATAGAGGACCAAGGTGATCTGCTATCGATTCCAGAATCATCATCTAACTAGATTGGTTCTCGTCTACCGTGTCTACGGGTAGATCACTCAGATTAACGATTTATGTTTCAGGTTAACAAAAGGTCATCTGAAATCGTTTTAGATTATTCGTTTCATCGTGCATGACGCGGCCTACGGGTACGGCCAGTGACAACCACCAAACCGACCGTTCCGAAGAATCCAAGAACCAACTCTATCAGCCCACGAGATCCCGTAGACGGCAACTCAGAAGTCGTATTCGCCTCCCACACCGCGTAGAGAACAATCTTAGAAGGATCACCCGTCGATAAGCCACCCGAGGGCCTCCACGTCGCATCATCAGGCGAGATCACACCACTCGACGCATCTGGAGTGGTCGACCATCCAGCAAAGTGATACCCCGTCCTCAAGCCCTTGTAACCCACAGGCAGGTTCACGTCACCCCTCTGACCGCCAGTCGGGTTCACGTAAGCCCACTGACGATCTGGTAGGACGCCCGGTTTCGTTGCGCCATTATCATCAAACGTGACGATGTAGACCGGTTGGTATGGGATGAACACGCCACCATTGTCAGTGAAATCACGACCTTCCGTGTTCGATGTCATGTATGGGTAGATCCCGTTAGAGTTCTTCAGGGGTGTGATTGGTAAGCCCTCGTCCGTCCAGTTGCGGTTCGGGTAAGCCTTGGAGATTTTTTCAGCACCCTTCCCAACGGCGGGGACGCCGATTCTGGTCAGTGCTCCATCGCCTATGAACATTCCCCCGGTCTTAACGACTTTAGACGCATCCCAATTCGCTATCGCTGAGGTGTCTTCCAACGACGTGCATTTGTAGAACATGTTCCCGAGATCGTCCACCTTGCTAATGTCGAGGTTCTTAAGTGCATCAATGTCCGTGAGCTTAGAGCAACCGGCCATGAAGGACGACGCGAAATCCAGGGATGATGTCTTCCAGTTCGCCAACGCGGAAATGTCTGTAAGCTGGGTAGGCCTCGAATACGCAGTGGGGCCGTTGCTACCCCAGGCGTACATGGACAGGAACGCTCCCATGTCAGTCACCTTCCGGACATCCCAGTTCTCTAGTCCATGTAGGTTCTTGAGCCCCGTGCAGCCTTCGAACAGGCATCTCATGTTCGTCACGTTGCTCACATCCCAATTGCTGAGTGGCTCAAGGTCGGTGACCGATTGACATCCCTGAAACAGGTGATCTGCGATGATTAATGAACTGACATTCCAGTTCTTCAGGGGCTCCAGCGATTGGAGGCTGTCCATCCATGAGAATGACGCCGACATCCTCGTCACACTGCTTACGTTCCATGAGGTTATCGGGGTCAGGTCTGTGAGCGCTTTCGCCCCATAGAACAGGTATACGAAGTCAGACGTCTTCGAGCTGTCCCATCTGGACAGACCGGATACATCCGTGAGATTCGTCATTTGGCAGAATAGGTACGACGACTTGTTTGGCATGTGAACCGCGTCTTGCGTGGCTATCTTCTTGACCTTTGATCTTACAGAGTACCACGGGACTTGCTGTTCGCTATCCGTATCCGCTCCGTTACCCTCGCCGGGGACATCATTGATATGGAGTATCCCCTCATCGTCAACCCACCACGGGCAGGTACCCCAGTACTTCACGCCTAGTCTCCATACCCTGACATCGGTGATAGTGGAGTTAGCCCCAGTGTATCCAGCTTGGACCTGCGACGCGGCAAGGTTTCGGTTCACGGGAGCCCAGTCATACGCGGTCCATCCCTTCGTGCCGGTGGATTCCAGATACTTAGACAGTAGCCATGCACCGTTATGATCTACGGTGGGTACACCAACCAGCTCTAACCGTGGACAATCCCGGAAGACGGTGGACGATGCGCTGTCCTTGACGGAGGAAAGGTCCCAGTGAGATATGGCGCTTGTGTCTTCCAGGGACGTGCAACTGTAAAACATGTTTGACATCCCTGTGACCTTGCTCATATCCCAGTTATTCAGAGCGTCGATAGACTTCAGAGACGAATTCCTATAGAACAGGTTGTAGGCACGGACCAGACTGCTCGTGTTCCATTCGGTAAGACCACTGATGTCACTTAACGAACGGCAGTTATGGAATGTCGCCGTCATATCGTTGACTTTACTCGTATTCCATTTCGACAGTCCATTCACATTGGAGATTCCGGTGGACATGAACGCGCCGTCTATACGCACCAGCGAGGCGGTGTTCCACTGGGCCAACGCATTGATGTCTTGCAGACTGGTGCATCCATTGAACAAGTCCCTCATGATCGTCACCTTGCCGGTGTTCCAGCCAGACACCGCGCTGATGTCTGACAATTTAGAGCACTCCGCAAATGTGCCATGCGGCGCTTCATTTGGGTCTCCCATGTACACCACATTGCTGGTGTCCCATTTCTCTAATCCCTTCAAGCTCACAAGAGACGAATCTCCCCTGAACGTTCCCTTCATGGTAGACACATTGCCCGTATTCCACGAGGCTAACGGCTGGAGGGACGTGATAGAAGAATCTTGATAGAACGTATAATCTAGTGACTTCACATTAGATGTGTTCCAATTGCTTAATGGAGTCAAATCAGACACATTCCTGCAATCATGGAAGGTCCATGACATGTCCGTGACGTTAGACACGTTCCATCCAGACAACGGGGACAGGTCAGTGAGAGACCGGCATTCCGCGAACGTGCGGTATAGATTGTTCAACCGATCTGTCTTCCATGCGCCCAACGGCTCTATAGATGACAGTGAATGACACCCGTAGAACAGCCATTTCATCTCCTGGACCCTAGACACATTCCAACGTTGAAGAGGTCTAATGTCCTGCAGCTGACTGCAACCCTGGAACATGGCGTTCATCTCCCTGATCCGCGTGATGTTCCACCCAGACATGAAATCTAGGTTGCGCATCTTAGAGCAGCGGGTGAACATCCAACCCATGATCTCCGCAGAATCTGGCCTCCAACTGGAAAGGGGAGAGAAGTCTTCCAGCATCGAACACGTATCAAACATACTCTGGAAATTGGTCACCTTGCTAACATTCCATGAGGCCAGACCACTGATGTCTGTAAGACTAGACTTGCCGATGCTAGACTGCGTGCCCGATTCAATAAAGAACATCCAGCCCATCATAGTCACATTAGACGTATTCCAAGCAGACAACGGGGCCGTGCTGGTTATGCTGACGCAATTCTGGAACATACCCCTGAAATCTGTAGCATTCCCAGTGTCAACATTAGACAACGGACCCAAATCAGACAACTTCCAACAATCCTGGAACATCCAGCTGAGGATCTTCAACTTCCCGGACGAGCCCAACCCCCACGTTTTGATGGCAGATATATCTGTGAGAGAATTGCAACCCTGGAACATGCCCTGCACGGTACCAACCTTACTCATGCCCCATGACTCTAACCCAGACAGAGACTTCAATTCTATGACGTTGGTGAACATGTACGCGGTGATCTCCACCGACCGCATGTCCCACCCAGACAACGGGGACAGGTCGGTGAGTTTCTGACAATCCCGGAACATGGAGTGCGCATTAGATAACCGTGACGTATCGAACTTCGACAGACCAGAGATGTCTGTCAGGTTGACGCACCCATAGAACAGGCCTACAGCCGTAGACGGCATGAAGACAGTTCCATCAGAACGCACCGCCGTGATGTCGCTAGCCCACTTATACCAAGGCGCCCCAGTGGTAGACACTGAATCCGCACCGGTACCAGCATGTATGGTCAAGACCCCATCTGAGTCGATGTCCCATCTGCAAGTACCCCACGTACCAGAGGCGGGCACGACCGCGGTAGGCGACGCATCAACCTCAGTCTGAGGAACCTTCAGCAATGACTGGGGACGCAATGACGAAGATGACTCTGATGAAATGTCCCCAAGCTCAGGTGATCGACCTGCAACGTCTGAATCGAACGTTGTAACCTCTACATCAGCCTTACCTGAATCGTCCAGAGCCGAATGCGAATCATAGGCGGAAGCAGTCTTTGACTCGACAACGGACTTTACCGCATCTGCATTCGCCGCTGGAGTGACGCATAGGCTGCTGACCACCAAGGTCAAAGCAACGATAGATCTGGTCGGTGACACGATTCGGGAGGGCTTGGCGTGACGCCCTCTATGAACGAATAGACTCTTCCTCACGCCAGACACAGGATGGAGGAATTCATTTCTCGCGGTGTTGTTGATCCTATCGATCAAATCTTGCCGGTCTGCCTTAGACGTTTCCCCAGCAAAATGTCTATAGCTCATCGTGCTTGATCCCTCCCAAATCATACGAATCTATCCGTTCATCATCAATGTTTAATATTGTAACTTAATATTGTAACCCAGATAGAGCCTTAGATCAAAGGAAGACTTCGTCTTAGCTGGAGACAAACAGAACACATCGACATAACGATGACCCATTACGATGGAAATTCCACCCCTATAGATCAATCACCGTCAAATCTTCCTCTGACCCTCTATCACCACCCATGCGATTCTACATCTTCCAACGGAATGACTCGCCACGCCAACGGAATTGAAGATCCCCGGCTTCTGAAATCTCCCTTAGATTCAATTAGGCTCTACAGTGATGTCATAGCATCGTTGTAGAGCCTAATCAAACCATTTAACGGCGGAAAATCGTTAAGACGTGGATTCATCATCTTCAAGGGTGACAGCCTGAGAACGCCGATCTCAATAGGTCGTGCCACGCGAGACAAACCGTCAAGACAATGAAGAACCATGGAATGTCCTGCTGATCACATCGAGCTGCTGGTCTTTCGTCAGCTTGACGAAGTTCACGGCGTACCCGCTCACGCGAACGGTGAGATGGGGATACTTCTCCGGATGCTCTACCGCGTCTTCCAAGGTGTCTTTACGAAGCACGTTTATGTTCGCATGATACAGACCATGACCATTACCCGCGTCTAAAATGCCCACCAGATTAGACACACGTTCTTCCATGTCTCGTCCAAGTCCATCTGGAGTGATCGTATTCGTCAGTGAAATGCCATCAAGAGCGTCCTCATAATCGATCTTACTTACAGAGAACATAGACGGAAGCATCCCATGGGTATCCATGCCATTCTCCGGATTAGCTCCCGGCGCGTACGGCGTCCCCTTCTTATGCCCACTCGGGAAACTCCCCGTGGCCTTCCCATACTCGATGTTAGAGGTGATCGTAAGCACAGACTGAGTGGGCACCGCATCACGATACACGGGAAGCCTCCTCACCTGCCCCATGACCGTCGAAACGATCCATTTCGCCAAGTCATCAGCCCTATCGTCGTCATTGCCATACACCGGGAAGTCACCATCGACCTCATACCCGACCACAAGATCATCGGGAGCGCCTTCTACGTACTCGTCCCCATGACCTTCCATGGTCTTGGCGTCTTTATTGAAGACCGGCCGGACCTTCGCATACTTGAGGGCAGACAGTGAGTCAGCCGCGATCGAGAGCCCACTCATACCACATCCAAGCGTGCGGTACACCTCACGATCATGCAAGGCCATCTCTATAGCCTCATACGCATACCTGTCATGCATGTAATGGATGATGTTCAACGCCTTCACGTAGGTCTCAGACAACCACTCAAGAGCCTTCTCATAATTCGCCTTGACCTTATCGTAATCTAATGACCCATCGTCCTCAGGTCTAATGGGGTCAATCACGCCCAGCGGAATGATCTGGTCTCCCGTCATCTCATCACGTCCACCGTTGATGGCGTATAAGAACGCCTTCGCGGTGTTGACCCTCGCGGCGAAGAACTGCATCTGCTTGCCCACCCTCATCGGGGAGACGCAGCACGCGATCGCCGCGTCATCACCCCAATGGGAACGAATCTCACTGTCAGACTCATACTGGATGGCAGACGTCTCAATGCTGGTCTCCGCGCAATACCTCTTATACGCCTCTGGGAGCCTAGAGTCCCAGAAGATCGTTATGTTCGGTTCGGGACCCGGCCCAAGATGATCCTCATGCAACGTCGCAAGCAACCGGAACGAGGTCTTCGTCACCATGCTCCTACCATCATCACCGAAACCACCATCAGACCATGTAGCCCAATAGGGGTCACCAGAGAAGATCTTATCATACGCCTCCGTCCTAAGGAATCTGACGATACGGAGCTTCATCACCAGCTGATCGATGATCTCCTGAGCCTCCGACTCTGTGATGACTCCATTCCTAAGATCTCTCTCGAAGTAAATGTCGAAGAACGCCGAGACCCTACCGAAGCTCATCGCAGCTCCGTCTTGCGATTTGATGGCGGCAAGATAGCCCATGTACGTCCACTGGACGGCCTCCCTCGCGGTCTCCGCAGGACGCCTCAGGTCTAAACCATACTCCTCGCCCAATCTGATGAGCTTACGTAAGGCCTTGATCTGCTCGTCATGCTCCTCACGGTACCGAATCTAATGCTCTATCTCAGACTCACTGAAATCATTACGATAGGGAATCGCATTCTTATCGGCCATCTTACCCTCAATGAGACGATCTACACCATACAAAGCGACGCGGCGATAGTCTCCGATGATGCGTCCACGTCCATAGGAATCTGGGAGGCCTGTGATGATCTTAGATCTACGGGCTCTACGGATGTCGTCTGTGTACACCCCAAACACACCGTCATTATGCGTCTTACGATACTTGGTGAAAATCTCCCTCACGCTGGGATCTGGCTCTTTGCCGGCCTCTTTGATGGCTTGCTCTACCATGCGCCATCCACCGTTCGGCATCATGGCCCGCTTGCATGGCTCATCCGTCTGGACACCCACCACGACGTCATCGACTTCGGGAGACTCTATGTAGCCCGCGGCGAAGGCGTCTATGTCTGCCGGCGTGTGGACGTCTACGTCATACACACGGTGATCGCGTTCCTCGGAAAGCTGATGCTCATCCAGATACCTCCACATCCTGGTGGTCTTGACCGTGGCCGGTTCTAAGAATGACTCATCACCGTCATACGGTGTGTAGTTGCTTTGGATGAAGTCTCTCACGTCGATATGGTCTCGCCATCCATCCCCCTTGAAGCCAGCCCAGGCCTTGACGTCCTCCTTAGACCTGGCGTCTAAATCTACCGTTACCTCAGACATTTCCCGTCTCCTTTCTTCATGATGATTCCAGTTACAATGATCAACCCTGATCATTTCTTCTCACAATCTATCCATCTTATCTGGAAGATTTATAGTGAAGGAATGGAATATTTACAGTGAGGGAATGGTATTCTGCTGCTACATGGTTTGTAATCATAATACAACTTTATGATACAATAACAACTAACATCACAAGAATCAGGAAACCGGGAGGGATTAGAATGACCAAGCAATACAAATCATTCACCCTCCCACTCGCATCATGCACCAACCCCAAGGATTATAAAACCCTCCAGACCATATGGACCCAACTCAAGAACATCTGGGGTAAGCAAGTATGGCCCGAGCACACCCTCATGACCCAGGAAACCAGTAAGGGCACCCTCAAGGGAGCATGGTGGAAAACCTACATCCACAAAACTCAGATCAAGGGTCGGTCTAACTGGGGCCTGGGTGAGAACGCCATCTACTTCCGCGGCCTCATGGAGTGCATGAGGCAAGTGCTGGTTTCTTGTGAGGAGCGTAGAGACGTCCTACCTTATGTTGAGCAGTATGATTGGGATGAGACCAAGCTCAATGAGATTAACCAGGCCATTAGTGAGGCCGGGTTGAGAATGCAGAAGCATAACGTGCTCCGTGGGATCTGCCGATCTCACGGTGACGTGTACCCTAGTGAAACGCCCGCGTTACGCTTAGACTTAAGCGTCTTCCATGATCAAGCCTGTTACCGCGACGAGGAATCCCTCAAGAATGACCGGGAGCTTATCTATAAGCTCCGGGTGAGTAAGACGAATTGGGTTACCCTCCGTGTTAAGATTCCGATGTACTGCCAGCCGACCTCCTGGACGGATCCCAAGGTTTACTCTAAGCCGTTGATCCGTGAGACGGCGGGTGGTGGACTCGTGATCCAGGTCGGGTATGAGACCCCATCAGGTAAAGCGGAGGACTACGGATTAGACTCTAAGCGGGTCTTCGCTATTGACTTGGGTCAGGTTAGGGCGTTCGCTGGATCCTGGTATGATTCTAGGACGGGTGAGTGGGAGACGGGGTTTAATGCTCACCCGGAGACGGATCGAGTGAATCATGAGTTATTCGCTCGGTGTCGTGATGTCGGTAGGTTGATTGGTAGGAATAATCGGTTGGGTTTGATCATCAAAGGTCAGGCCTTCCCGGACCCGGTTGATGTGGATGCTTATGAGCGTCGGGCTGGGGAAATCGGGTTCTTACGGGAGAAGATCACACGCCAGAAAGGCGCGGTCGCGTGGTTGATCGCTCGCGATGTGGTGGATCATGCTGTCCGGCATCATTGCGGCGTGATTAAAATGGAGGACCTGGGGTTCGTGCAAGAGGCTTATGGGTCGAAGTGGGCTCATGGGCTCGTGAGGCAGCGGTTAGAGGAGAGGGCTAGAGCATTCGGGATCACTGTGGAGGTGGTACCGGCTGGGGGTTCGTCGCGGTTAGACCCGTTCACGTTAGAGTCTGTTACCCCGCGTTCGGATCGGTCGGTTGTGACTTCGGGTGGGGTGATGGATCGTGATGACGTGGCCTCGTTGAACTTGGCGTCGCGTAAGTCTACGCGGGCTTGCCGGGTTAGTAAGCGTAAGACTGGTAGGGCGTTGGCTCGAGCTGGTCAGGGTTGCTTGTCGCGTGATCGTCGTAAGGTGACGGCGACTCCCAAGCGGGCTCGCCCGGTGTCTGGTAGGACTCGGGTGAGGTGCCTAGTTAAGTATTTTAAGAGTGGTGGATTGCGGTCGGTTACCGTGGCCGTGGATTGCGGGAGTGCGCTAGATCATAATGGTCTAGCAGCCCGTATCAGCCTTGGGGCTGACTCACGCTGGGCTCGTGATAATACGGTTTGACACCGTATGATTACAATTCCAGCAACGATTGTAACTTATCATCATGGCATGATGGTAGATGGGGATCAAGTTCTTGGATGAGATCATCGTCTGTTTACAATCTCACCGCCTCACCACGGGTTAGATCAACCAGACCAGTAGACCCCTGTTGTTGCTTATGCCACTATGAATACGACTTGTTCAGATGCAGTTAGATTCTGTTCGAGTGACGTACTCCCGCCGCTTAAACCTTGTCGGGTTTAGAAGCGGGGGGCTTCTCGTGCAAGACAACCACCGCTGCCAGTAAACGAGCTATCCCCGTGCGCCCCACGGTTCTCGTTAAAAACTAACTAATCAGAACCACC
>ERZ1643250.206-NODE-206-length-71640-cov-6.967842_pt1 | contig 71640 bp, 66 predicted proteins | sample MGYA00579262_ERZ1643250 | MGnify/ENA primary metagenome ERZ1643250 (study PRJEB29033, sample SAMEA4952265) | chicken gut metagenome | biome: Broiler Chicken; feature: Gastrointestinal Tract; material: Caecum | place: Ireland | collected 2018 | study: Broiler...
GCTTTTAATCTGTGAAAACAAGGATATTTGGTTTAACATTCGCCGTATGATGTTTGAAAACAATGCAACGAACATCTTTGATACCCCTATTGATGGGGTTGTTTACGGTTGTGGCAATAAGGTAAGCGGAATGGGTGCGTTGACTACATACACAGAGTTTATCGGTTCAGAGGTAAAATATCTCTATTGGGGAGATATTGATCGCGCAGGACTGAACATTTATTTGAGTGCCGTTCGTGCGAACCCCAATATTGATATCAAGCTATTCGTTCCGGCTTATGAGGAAATGCTGCGCTTGGCACAGACAAGGAATATTCCCGATAGCGATGATGAACGCAATCGCATTGAAGATTACTCACAGATCTTTGATTTGGTCGATCAAAATTTAAGAAATCTATTTGAGCAAAGCATTCAATATAACAAACGAATTCCTCAAGAAATCATAACCTATGCATTCTTGAAGGAGAATATGAGGTAAATATATGGCTTTACGTTCAGAGCTTTCAGAACTGCTTGCAGGCTTTGAAAAGCGAATGAAATTTATAAATATCGTGCGATGCTTGTTGGATTACAAATATCCCGATCATATTCGTGAAATGATCCCGGACAAAAGAATTCTCGACAATATGATTGTTGCAGTGCTTGTTTTCATAAAGGATCGCACGCTGGGAACCGAACAGACCTGCACGATTGCAGATGTGGAACGGTTTTTAGAGGATTTTTCGGTTGTGTTGCCTGCCAATTATAACACGAATCCTAAAATCCTTGCCCGTTACATTATTGTTGACGTTTTGCAAAACGGTGGTGTAATGGCTGAGTTCACAACATTTTATAGTGCGAGCGAAAGCTTTGAGCCGATGTCTATTCGCTTGATAAACGAGGAAAAAGGAAGTTATCATTTGACGGATGACGCATTTGATTTTCTATTTAGGTCAAAAGAGATTGAATCCGAGCTTGACTATTCTGTAACTCGCTTTAGAATGAAGGAATATATGCGACGCGATAATTACGAAGACGCACTTGATGCAAGCCGCGAGCTTGTAAGCCGTATTCGTAATATGAAGGTCAGTATGGATGACTTTTTGCTTCGCTGCCGAGAGGATATTTCAAAAATCACTGTCGATCAATATGAAACAGTGGTTGGTCGTATTCGTTCTCTGCTTGAAGATGAGTACAAAGAGCTTACCGAAATACAAGCGGCTGCCAAGGAACGTGCCAAAAATCTCGAAGAAGCGCTTCAAAACGGTGTTGGAACCGAGGACACACAGAAGCATAGAAGTGCGCTTAAGGAGATTATAGAGAATATTTCTCTCACGATTGATGAACAGCGCACCTTGATCAACAAAAAGGCGTCTCTGTCGGAATCCTATCAAGCATTGATTAGAGATAACTTTGTTGTAAACCGTTTTGAACGATTAAACTTTGAAAGAGATATTCTTTCGCCTTTGCGTAAGATGGACACCTCTCTTGGAGATGCGGCAAAATTTTTCTTGTTTATGCTTACAAAACCGGAATTTGATAAGAAGTTCAGCGTTGAGAACTTCTATGCTCCGCAAGGCAAAATCAGTGAAAACGAAGCTGAGGAAGGGCTTGATATTACGGGCGAGGAAACCGATTACGAAAAGCAAGTTGAGATAAGGAACACAAGATTTCGGAATATCAGTTGTGATCTGTTTCGTTTTATGGAACATAAAGATCATTTCAAAATCAGTGATTTCATAGATTCCTTGCGGGTATCGGAGCTGAAAGAATACAGCACCGAAAATGCTTTGCCGAGTGTAATGTTATCCTTGTTTGCGATGCAGGAGCTTAATATTGAGGAATGGAAGAATGGCGAACGTTTCACTGTAATTCCGAACGGAGAATTTGAGCTTGCTTGGTGTCTTGAAGAAATTCCCGAGGAGTATCTGCAAATCAAGCAAATAAGATTTACAAAAACACACAGCAATTTCAGTTTTTCTGCCGAACAAGATGGATATGAGCGAAAAATTGATATGACGGATTTTGAAGTGGAGGTAGTGCGATGAACCGTAAAACAGTAGAAGTGTTTCACGCATTGATGAAAAACGGTTGGATTGACCGCCGTGAAGATCATATCATATGGTCTTATGCCGATGATGTGGAAATTCAGGAGGAATTAGAAGAATTCAAAGCAGTTATGGGGATTGATCTGTTTCGTGCGGGTGATCGCTTGTATATGATTCCCACGCAGGATAACGATCTTTTCTTGAAGAACAATGTAGATTATCGTCGCGATATCAAAGCGGATAATACAGTAAGAACCCGAGATTTGTATTTGATGAATTACCTCTCCATATATTTGATCTACCTTTTCTTTAATGGTGAAGGCAGTGATCCTCTTTGCAGAGAGTTCATCTCAAAAGAAGATTTTGTGGCTCTTTTTACGGATCATTGTAAGAGTGTTGAAAAGACGTCTATTGAAGGAGATGATAAGGAACAGGATTACAGTGACAATTTCCGTCAGCTCGCATCGGCGTGGCTCAGTAAACTTGATGGCGAGCTTTCCTCTCAAAAGTTCGATAACAAGTATGGTATCGTCAATCGCATTCTGAATAAGTACAAGACAGATGAGCTGTTTGATGTTGGCGACGATGATTTGATTCGCCCTACCCGAAAGATAAAGGATCTGATGCCGTATTTTTTGAGAAAAGACCGCATTATAGAAATTCAAAATTGGATCAAGGAGGAAGAAAGCAATGCCGCAAATCAGTAAAGTCAGAATCGTTAATTTCAATTATAACGATGGCAAGCGCTTGATTGCAGACGAGTTGTACGATTTTGCGAGCAAAGAAAAGGATGACGCTCTCAATGTTCTGATCAATTTGGCAAACGGCGGAGGTAAATCCGTTCTCGTTCAATTGATGATGCAACCGATTATTCCCAAAGCGAAGGTCGCGGGTAGAAAAATCGAGAGCTTCTTCAACAAAGCGAGTGATCATTGGTTCGTCCTTATTGAATGGATAAAGGATAATAGTACAGAAAAGCTACTGACCGGTATCGCTATGTCGGCAAGCGAATCCTCGGCAGCAGAAGACGATTCATCACGTGGTATGGCAGTAAAATACTATACTTTTTACTCCAATTACAACTCTTATTCAAGTCCATACGATATTGCAAATATGCCTCTTTCCAAAAAAGAAAACGGTAGATTTGTTGCCGCTGAATTCGATGCCGTCAGAACTCTTGCAAGGAAAAGCAACGGTGTTTTGAATTATTATGTTGCCGATGATAATCCCAAGTGGCAAAAGAAGCTTGCGGAATACGGACTCATTCAAAGCGAGTGGCGAATGATGGAAAAGCTGAATTCCGAAGAAGGCGGACTCAGCAAGTTCTTCGGTGATTTCAAAACATCAGACCACTTAGTTGATAGACTTTTGATTCCCACGATTGAAAGTAAACTGAACCAAACACATAGCAAAGAGGATAACTCTTTAGCTACAATGTTGCTTTCGTATGCAAATCAATACGCTTCAAAACAAGAGGTCATACGCGAAAAAGAAATATACGAAGCATTTTCAAGAGAACTCACAGCATTATTGCCCCAAGCAGAAAGCCTTTGGAATGCAAACGATGCTTTGGAAAAATGTATTCGAGAACTTTTTGGTTTCTCGGATGCTCTTTCTGCAAAGCTTGATGAATGTAAGTCTTTGCAAGATAAATATGCTTCGGATATAGAAGAGCTTGATAGGAAATCTGCGAGAATTGAACACGAACGAGCATCCTTGATGTTTTACAAAGCCAAAGAAGCATTTGACTTGGTTTTGAAAGCATATGACGAAGCGACATCAGAAGAGCAATGCGTATCGCTTCAGCTCGAAAATACAACCCATAAGAAGTTGGTGCTTGAATGCGCGGAATACTATCAGAAATTGTTGCGAATTGATGGTGAATTAACGGCTATCTGTAGCGAAATTTCTCGCCGTGAAAGCGGTGGCGAAAACGGACAGGAGCTCGCAAATCTTAAATATTCTGTTTACATACAGATAAGCGACTTGTTATCAAAATGTGTGCCGGAAGCGGAATCGTTGCAAAGGCAGCACGATTCTTTTGCGCATCAAAAGACTGAATGTGAGAAGCAATTACAAGCCGCCAAAAAGAATTTTGAAAAAGCCAAAGACGAGTATACCCGTGCCGATGAAAGGCTTCGAGGTGCCGAAAGCGAAACTGACCGTGTGGTATCAAAACGCGATATCGAAATCAGCAGAAGGCTTGACGGCGCATATGCCATCGACGAAGTTGAGGATGTTAAATCGGCAAAATCAAACGAAAAGAACAAATTAGCGGATGCTATTGATCAAGCGGACAAAAATCTTGCAAGTATCGAAGCTGAAATTGTGTCTATTCCGCAGAAAAAAGCTGATCTTTCGCTAAGCCGTTCCGAAGCTGAACAAAAGTGTAAATTGGTCAAAGAAGCGCTTGAAGTTTATTATGAAAAGGAAGCGCAGATAAGGGAGATATGCTCGGAATACAATTTGAATTTTGCTATGCGGTTTACAAGCAATATTCAGGAATTTCTTATTTCCGAGCAACGTTCAAATCAAGCAAAGCAAGCCGAGATTCTTCGTAAAATAGCTATAGCGGAAGAAGAAATTAAATCAGCTAAAAGAGGTTCTCTGCACATTCCCTACGCGGTGATTGAATATCTGAATTCTACAGGTGTCAGATACTCTACCTGCGAAAAATATTTAACTGAGCAGGTCGCGGAAGGAAAGCTCTCAAATGAAGAGTGCCTTGAAATTTTGCGGAATTATCCCGCGGCTGCATTTGGTATCTTAATGGATCCAAGCGAGAAGGAACGCTTCTTTGACTACGGTAGAAAAAAATGGCTTCCCGCTATGATTCCTCTATACACATACGAGCAAATGGCTCAAATTTTGAGCAATGCCAAAAAGTTTGACGGTGCAATCGCTTTCTACTCTGAGGAATATTTCAGAAATGTCGATCGGTTTATAGAAAATCTTGAAACCAATCAACAAGCTCTCATCAAAGAGCGTGATCTTATAGATGCTATCGATGTAAAGATAAAGTCGCAGCTTGATGTTGCAGGCTCCTTTACTTACGATGATAATTATGAGAAGGAACAAAAGGATTCTATAGCACGTTTGGAAAAGAGCATTTCGGAAATTGATGCTAAGATTCAGTCTCTTGCAACAAGGGAAACCGAATTAACAACCGCCAAGGAAAACACGAAACGCAGAATTCAAGAACTATCGGATTCTATGCAAACAGTCAACCGTATTTTAGAAGGCATAGAAACCATTTTGCAAAGGATTTCCGAAGAACGATCTTTGGCTGAAGCTTTACATAACAAAAAGCTTGATTTGGAAGAAGCGGAGCAAAGCTATAAGAATGTTCAAGCTCAGCTCAATGACATAGCCACAAGTCTTGATAGGATCGACGAGAAGCTTAATGAACTGAAAAAGCAAATTTCCGAATTGAATGGAGTAAAAGATCAGGTCGGTGAATGTGTAGAAGCTGAATTGGTAGACGGAGATTGGCGTGAACTTTATTCAAAATATCAATCTTTGCAATCTGCTTTGAATCAAAAATTGTCAACTTTAAAATCTCAGTTAGAAGATAAAGCTTCTCGCAAAGAGGAGTGCGAAAAAGAGATCGCAAGCCGTGAGCTATCTTTGGATGAGTATAAGGATATTACATTTTCTGAAGAACAATTACAAAGTGTTCGAAAAGTGGAAAAGTCACTAAGATCCTCATTAGCAGAAGCTATACGGAACACGAAACAAACAGTAGAGCAAAAAGGTAAAGCAGAAGGCACATTGGAGTCGGCAAAGCAATCTCTTGTGAGATTCGGAAAACCTCTTGACAAGTCCGAAGTAGGTAGTGATTTTGACACTCGCTTGAGCCAAGTTCGTGAAGAAAGAAAATCACTGTTCACCCAAAAGGATAACTGTGGAAAGCTCGAAAATAGAATCAATACTATCTTTGGCAGATTGACCGATAGGCTGAAGAAACACACACGCCCGGACATCATCATAAAAGTTCAGCTTGAAGATTCGTTTGGTGAACAGTTTGAGTATATGACAAATGAATACGAATCCGCGAAAGCAAATCTTTCCAATGTTCACACTCGGGTTTCCGAAGCTCTCAACTCTATGAAAAATCAATTTGTGGGCAGTACCTGCGGTGTTTCTGATGCGATAGTTGGTATGTTGGCGCTTCTTTCTAACGAAATGCGCGGGGATCGTTACTATACCTTAATAGAGCATATTAACGGAGATATTCAAAATACCGATAGAGCAATTGCTCAAATTATGACCGATCTTAAAGAGTTTGAAAACAACCATAACGATTTGATTCGTCAGTGCGTATTGCAAGGAAGCCGTATATATGAAGGACTTTTGCAAATGGCATCAAGCTCTCGCGTAACCGTATATGACGGTAAAGACAAGAAGCAAATGATCCGCTTTGACATCCCTGCGGAAGTTGATCCTGTCGTTGCATCTGCTGCTATTACGGATGAGATTGATAAAGGTACAAAAGAGCTTGTGGCAAGAATGTCCGATGAAGCCATCACCGAAGTGGACGTCAAAAAGATGGCAGAAAAAATTGTCGGCAGCAGGAATTTGTTGCGCAAATACATCGGTAAAGAAGCAATTCGTGTGGATGCTTATAAGATCGATCAAACCCCTCAAAATGCAGGGTATCGTTCTTGGGAGCAGACGCAGATCAACAACTCCGGTGCGGAAAAATTCGTTGTCTACTTCGCTGTCATTTTATCTTTGATGAATTATACGCGCGGAGATTTTGGAAGTATTCGAGACAAAGATTTGAGAAGCGCTTTAATTCTCGACAACCCCTTCGGAGCAACGTCCTCTAAGCACATTCTTGTCCCGATGTTTGCAATAGCAAAGCATTTCAGAGTACAGATGATATGTCTTTCTGACATCAATAAGTCTGACGTTATTAACTGTTTCGATATTGTCATCAAGGCGATTGTCAAAAAGATTTCAATGTCGAACAAAGAGCTTTTGACACACGAAGAAAACGAACTCATTGAACACGGATTCTACCGTTCGGAGCAGTTGTCGTTGCTGTAATAAAACAGTAATAACGAATTTTGCGACATTGAACTTATTGGAAAACGTTACGGAGGAAATCTAAATGTTTGATTTTTTAGAAAACATAGACCACAACTTATACGAGCGCAATTTGACCTTGGAGCGCAATATCAAGGCTCGGAGCAATTCGTTTTACGATTCCTATCTTGATTTGCAGGAACATTTTGTCAAGCTCGTTTTAGCGGAGCAGGCTTTTGAGATAAAGGTTCAAGAAACCTGCGGTGCTATTTTGCGCAAGGCGGATGTAAGAGCATACTTTATGGAAACCTTGCAGATTGACGAGTACACCTACAACAAGATGCAGGATTATACGCTCAAGGTGAACGCGCATAAGCACAATGGAGAAAAGGCTGTTCAGATAGAAACGATTGTCAACTATCTACGCGTATTCTATAATGCAGCTTCGGCATATGCAAACAGCAAGGCTATTGATGCGGACGGCTTTGATGCCAATTACTACATATCCATTTTCGGTATCTTTGAAAAGGAAAACTCAGAGCTTAGATGCGAGATGCAACAGTTAAAAGAAGAGCTTGCCACCTCGGTAGCGGAGGGCAAGCTAAAGGATAGCGATATTGCAACGTATCAAGGTTTGCTTTCCAGGTCCGAGCTTGATAAGTTGTCTTTGGAGGAGCAAAATGCCGAGCTTCATAAGCAGATCAGCAAGTTAAAGGATATCAAGCTTTCTTCGATGGAGGACAAACTTAATCGCACAATTGAAATGCTTCTTTCTTTGCAAGAGTCCGTGGTTGAAAATCGCGCCGTTTCTTATGCGGTAGGTGATACTATTTGCGGAAGCGAGAGGTTCAAGGCATACGTTGAAAAAGCGAAGGAGAGCATAAACAATGGCTGATACTAAAAACGTTTATGAGCAGCTTGAAGAATTAAAAGAGAAGCTTAATGAAGCAAACAAGCCGCGTACTCTTGTTGAACAGTTGGCGAACGACGATCCGGCGGTGATTGAGTTCGTTAAGAATGCAAAACGCGTTTGGAGATATCACGGAGAGCATAGTGATTTCAATCGGAATTTGAAAAAAGTGAAAAAACGTGGCATAATTTATCTGCTATTGTTGTCGCTTCAATTGGCGTTGCCTTTCCTCCTTGTTTCTGCTACTCCATACGCTTGGATTCTTGTTGCAATCAATTCTATGCTATGCTTGGGCTATGGTGCTTACAGTGGGTATAGATTTTTCAAAAAGCGTGAATATGAAATTCCTTATGACAAGACTTGTGGTTTTGGTCAACATAACGAATATGATGACAATGGCATTATAATATCGACTGAAAACGGAGCTTTGTTAAAAGCTTTCAAGTTGTTCACGGAGCTTATGCCGATAGCAATTCTTGTATTCTCGTTCCTTTGCTTCGGTACAATTGGTGGAAAGATAGCATTCTTTCTATGCTTAACGCGAATACCGCTTTCTGCGGCGCGATTCTCCGACAGTGGAATGGGTTATACATTATTTTTTGTGGATGATAAAAATGAAATCGAATATCATTTGCTTAAGGATTTTATGAAAAGGAATAAGTTAAAATAATGCCGAATAATGTTTTTGAAGGACTTGACGAAATACTTGCTCGACAAAAGCAAGCAGAAGAACGATCAAGGCAGGAACACGAAGAAATACTTGAAGCTATAAATAAAGCTAATGCTAAAACTGCTCAGGCAGATCAAGTACAAAGAACCGTAAATCAACGAAATCAATCTTGGTACCTTAAGAATTTCATAAATCGTTCGGTACACGAATATATGTGGCTTGGAACGAAAGAAGATTTCGATAAGGACAAGAAGCTTGCATTGATTTTAATACTGTCAGCTATTGTCAGTATGATCATTTGCACGATAGTTGCCTCTATTTCATTCGGCATATATAGTACATTCACATTATTTGAAAACATATGGCTTGTGCTTATTCTATGCGTACTGAAATATACTTATAAAACAAAGAAGAATTATTCCACTTTGGATTATTCGTTTAATAGCTTTGAAAGATTCGAAACGGATGCTGATGGTGTATTAAGACATACGGTTTACAAGAAAAAGTATAGATGGTTCCTTGTTTTAGCTTGTATTGCTTTTCTGCTTAATACTATTTTTGCTTGGATGGATAACCATAGTGTGCCTCTGCTGGTTACTATTTTGGAGCTTGGAACATTGGCTCTCAACATATTCACCGTTTATAAAGTGACGGATTTCTTTGCGGGGTACTGACCGCTAAGATTTACAGGTATTAACGAAGCCGGCACAGCAAAAGTTGTGTTAATTTTCGATACAATAATGAATAAGCTTTACACAGAAGAAGATTACTTGAAAACATTTCCCTTTATGAAATAAGAGACACCCTCTTGCATTAAAAACGCGAAAGGGTTTCTTTTACGGCTTGATGTAAAAGCTGAAAGGATTTTTTGTTTTTATATTTTTGAAGTCCGTTGTCTTTATCTATCTTCTTGTCATAATAGCATTGACGTAGCTCCTCCCACATATCAGCACCTTCAATTTGGCTGTAATCTTCACTGAAAGAGGTGAAATCGGGGAGCGAATTCCAAACATATTGACCGCTACCGTTTTTTCGAAGAATATAGGAAGCATCTTCATACAAGTTCATTATTACAATATCATAGGAGAATTCAATTCTGCTTTGCTTTGTTATTTTCTTTTTAATCGTTATGGATGAAGTGGAATCCTCACAGTAGTCATACTCGCTCGGCATTTTTTCATCGAATTTTTTCATAAGTAGCTTTTTAATCTCTTCTTCAGATAGCTCTTGCTTGTTTTTTTGAAGGTAGAGTTGATAATCGCAATCAAAGCCTTTGTTGTGATGCCTAACTACAAGATTTCTTTTGGCACTTCCAACTAACGCGAATGAAAAGGTTAGCCCATTTTCTTTTTTTATCTCTTTCTGGATTTTTCTAAAGACTTCTTCGAACAGTTCTATGTAAGGGCGAACTTCGTCTTTAGATACATATTCGTAATTTCCCATTGTTGTCCTCTAAATAAAATTTTGTTAAGTGCTTCTTCTGTGATGCTCCGTTAAGTTTTACGATACTATCTTGAAATCCTATCACATACTCAGTAGGGAGCAATGCTATTAAAGCATCAATTTTTCTTTCAAAAGAAGCAAAATTGTCTTTAGCTTCCTTTAAGTTGTGAGCGCTACCGAAGATTAAAAGGTGATGGTGCATCACATCATTTCGCAAGAGCTTGACTAATGACATAATCTCGTCCGAAATCGAAATAAGGTTCTTTTCTACACAGGTTTCCATAAGAACCTTGAAATCCGTTTGAAGGTTAAAATAAAGTTCAGACACTTCACAATCTTGTTTTGGAACAAGAGCTTCGCATAATGTTTGTGTAGATGGGCGCTGTTTGAATTTCGGAGTAGTTGGTTTCAAATCAAAATTATCCAACAATGAAACTCTCAAATTTTCTTCTATTGTAGCAAGGTAGATATAGAGCGTATCCCTTAAATTCTTATCATAACGAATAATAGAGCTTAACTCGTGGTACGTAACATTTTCTCCACCGTTTGCTTCAAGCAAAATATCATATACTTGCTTGTGAAGATATACGCCTTTTAGTTTTTTGTATTTTTCAAAGTCTTCTTTCTCTTTAGGACTTGTAAAGGTTAATTTCTCGAACATTTTATTTTACCTCATATTAGAAACCATCCTCCCGCGAGGGGGAGGATGGAAACGGCTTAATCAAGCGGCTTTAACATCTCGGTAATCGGAACGCCAAGAATATCGGCGATTCTTTGAATCTCGTCAATCTTGGTGATACCGTTGCGAACGAGTCTGCGGATGCAGCTTCCCTCGCTGAGAAACAGCTTTTCAGCGGCTTCCTCCTGTGTCATATTTGCTTCCTTGATCAGTCGTTTTAAGTTCGCCCCGGCAACTAAGCTGAGGCTTTGATATTGTTGTTTCATAATATCAACCTCCTTTGCTTAGCCGAAGCAATGCTCCAGAGATATCTATCAGAAACAACAACATTATATCACAATTTTATGAATAATTCAATATATTTCGCGCAGGACAGGGCAAAACCCGTCCTGTTTTTTGTTTCTCCGTTATGCGATAATGAAATTACAACAGAGGGAGATGGGATGAGGACAAAAGCGGTCCTCGAAACCCTCCTTCGAATGTGAGATAATGTAGTCACAAAGGAAAACGGAGGATAAGAAAATGACAAAGAGATATTTCAAGGTTGACGCAAAGTGTGGGCACGTCGGATACGGCAAGTGCATTTGGATCACATTCGCCACTGTTGCGGATAACGGAAAGGAAGCAGCAAGAAAGGTGCGTGACTTCAAGAGAGTGAAGCACGACCACAAGGATGCGATCGGTTTGGTCAAGGAAATCTCCTTTGAAGAGTTTATCGAGGTCAAGGCGGCAAACGATGCCGATCCGTATCTTCATTGCAAGAACGTGCAGGAGCAAAGGAAGATTCCCGATTTTGATAAGCGTGTTATGGATGACAAGCGAGAGCTTCGTGCGGAGAAGAAAAAAGATAAAAGCTTCCGCAGAAGACTCGTCGAGCTTGCTACATACGAAGCTGAGTTCGCTCTTAAAAGCTATTTGAAGGCAGGTGAGTGCGCGTGAAAATCTATATCAATTCCATAAAATTTAACCGAAGCCTTGTGGACGGTCCCGGTGTGAGAACGGTGGTGTTCTTCCAAGGCTGCGACCTACACTGCAAGGGATGTCAGAATAAGTCCACTTGGGATATAAAAAGCGGCACGGAGGTGGAGGTGGCAGAGCTTGCCACTCTTCTCAAAAAAGAGGTGTGCAACAAGAAGATCACCTTCTCGGGCGGTGAACCGTTGATGCAGGCAGAGGGCTTAATGGAGCTTGTAAAATTGCTTGAAGGTTTCGATATCGCAGTCTATACGGGGCACGAGCTTTGTGACGTGCCGCAAGAATTGCTTGACCGTATTAACTACATCAAAACAGGTTCATTCAAGGAAGAATTGAAAACGACCGTACAGCCATTCGTTGGCTCAACCAATCAAAAATTCAGGAGGTTAAGATAATGCAAAAGTGCAATGAGAATGCCGCCAACAGATACAGCTATGTTGGTGAGGTATATACGCTTGGGGAGAGGGTGAAGAAAAAGGAAATACTTTCTTCCTTGCCGCAGGAGTGGCGCGATCTTCACGAAAAGGGATTTATTCATATTCACGATTTGGATGCATACGGACTCACATATAACTGCTTGACCTTCGATATTCTGCGCGATTTTCCTTATGAGAGATTTGTTGGAATGAGCCAGACGAGAAAAGTCATTGCGACATTTGAATACCTTAAAAATCTGTTCTGTGATATCGGGAACGAGCAATCGGGAGGTATGGCGCTTGCCAACTTCGATAATGATATTGCTACAATTCTGCAAAAACTCGGTGTGGAGCTTAACGAAACGAATGCGGAGATCATTGCAGATTCGATTCATCAGCTTATCCATTGGTGCAACCATACCCACACGAGAATGGGGCAAACGAGCTATTACGTTTCGCTCAATATCGGTCTTGCAAATTCAGAGCTTGCGCGCTTTCTTGCTAAGACTTTGGTTGATGAATTTGAGTCATCCGGTGATCTTGTGTTCAAGCCGAACATCATTTTCAAGGTTAAGGCGGGATTTAACCGTTTTGAAAGTGATCCTAATTACGACCTTTTCAAAGCCTCGCTTCTGTGCAGTGCCAAGAAGATGATCCCTACATACGTTCTTTGCGATAGTGAGCCGAACAAGAATGTGGATGCGGAAAAGCTCGCTATTATGGGATGCAGAACGCGCGTTGTTGCCGATCTGTTCGGTGAAAATTCTTCCGTTGGAAGAGGTAATATTGACAATATCTCTATCAACCTTCCGCGCCTTGCTCTGATTACGGAAAAGGAGCTTCCAAAGGCTACCTTTGAAGAAAAAATGCGTGTGTTTTCTGCAAAGTGGGATGAGGTTGCGAGTTTGACAAAGGATATCTTGCTTGACCGCTATCGTAAGGTCTGCGAGCGAACAAGTGAGGATTTTCCAATCAACAAGGTGCATCACCTTTGGAAAGAAGATTTTGAGGATATCCCGTCGGTATTCCGCCACGGAACGCTTTCTCTTGGATTTATTGGTCTTTCGGAATCCATTGAGGTGCTTTCGGGTAAGCGTTTTTACGAGGATGCCGAGTGTTATATGGCGGCAATTGGATTTGTAAAGCATATGCGTGAGTATTGTGATTTTCTTCGCAACCACTACAAGCTTAATTTTTCGCTTCTCGCAACAAGCGGAGAGCTGATCTCGGGAAGGTTTATTGATATGGATGCGCAGGAATTTGATACAGCAGCGGACATCTTCGAGAAAGGCTTTTACACCAACTCCTTCCACGTAAATGTGGACAGCAACCTCCCGGCATTCAAGAAGCTTCAGCTTGAAGGAATCTTCCACGAGATTTGTAATGGTGGTTGTATTACCTATGCCGAGCTTGGCGAAGCACCGCTTTCCAATGATGAGGGGCTTCGTGAATACATTGAATGTGCGATTAAAAGCGGCGTACACTATCTCGGTTTTAATTTTCCAAAGGATGTGTGCGACGAGTGCGGTGCGTCGGGTGTGTTTGACACTTGCCCTGTGTGCGGAAGTAAACAAATTACGAGAATTCGCCGTGTGAGCGGATACCTTGAAATCCTTGACGGATTCACCACGGGCAAGAAAAATGAAGAAAAGCACAGGAGGGCGAACTGAATTGATACACATTTCTATTGAAGGTATGGACGGCGTTGGCAAGACTACCACCTGCCATCTGCTTGCGGAAAAGCTCGGATATAAATTCGTTGAGAAGAATCTCCGATTCCTTTTCGATGAGAACGACGGATATGATAACTATTTTCGCATCCGTGACAAGGTGAACGCGGATAGCGACCGTCTGTTTACCGCTTGGTTTTACGGACTTGGTAACGTTTATCTCTATTCCAAGTTTAAGGACGAGAATATCATTACCGACCGCCATTTCCTTTCCAACTATGCTTGGAGCGGTACGGAGGATAATATAGAGGTTTATGATCTTCTTGTAAAAAAGCTCGGTTTCCCGGCACTCACTGTCATTCTTTATGCAAATGAAAAGGCGCTCTTTGCAAGGCTTCGTTCCCGCGACGAGAATGATAGCGACCTTGACAAGGTAAAGAAAGCCAAGGAAAAGTACGAAAAGATGGTTTTCTTCTGCGAGAAATACGAGATGCCATATATGGTTATCGACACAAGTGAGCTTACGCCTGAACAGGTGGTAGAGCTGATTATGAAACGTATTGAGGGGAGGGCTTGAATGGGCATCAGTAAGGATATGAAATACACGGCTCTTTATTGGGCGCTGCGGTTTGTGGAAACCGAGCTTGACGTTCACACGAAGAGCTATAACGGGTACAACGTAACGATATATGCCGAGGAGCAATTGGTGGATTTTGGCGGTAAAATCAGATGTAATGGCAGATATCTGCTGACCTCTCACAAATCCTTCGTTGTTTTGGAGTGCGTTGACCGCTTGCTAACCGATGGTTACCTGCCCGAGCAGATCACTTTAGGTTTAGACCACGATATCGAAATTGACGGCATAACCTTTATTGATTGTGTCGCTTGGGATGACTATACTTGCAGAACCAATGATGTAGCTATCACCTACACCTCAAGGCTCGTCAGTGGGTTACTTGAATATAAAGGCTACTATTTGAAAGGCGTGGTGGTGAAAGAGTTCGGCTTTGGTGTTCAGAGCAAAGAAAACGTTGCCGCAAGCGACGATTTTGAAATCATCGGTGACGAGCTTGTACGCTATAAGGGCAAAGAAGAAATTGTCTGCGTTCCCGAAGGTATTGTTTCCATTGGGGCAGCTGCGTTTTGGAATAACACCTTCGTAAAAGAGGTCGTGCTGCCGAGTACGCTTGAACGACTTGGCGGAGATTGCTTTTACTACTGCACAGGTCTTGAAAAAGTGACAATTCCCGAAAAGGTTTGTATTATGGGAAACAACCCATTTGCCGGATGCCCGAAGCTTGTTTTGGAGAATAAAAGCCCGTATTTTGTTCTTGAAAATGGTGTTTTGTATGACAAAGCAAAAGCCAATCTTATTCACTATACGATATCTAATCCCGACAAGGAATTTGCCGTTCCCAATACGGTTGTTTGCCTTGGTAAGCACTGCTTCTTTGCTTGCGACAACTTGGAGAAAATCATAATTCCCGAAAGCGTGATCCGTATGGAGAACAATCCTTTTTCGGGATGCACCAAGTTATCGGTTGAAAACCATAGTCCATACTATCATTTTGAAAACGGCGTCATCTATAACAAGTACAAAACTACGGTTATAGGATGTCTGAACGGAATAAGGATAGATAGACTTGTAATTCCCGATACTGTCACGCTCATCAGCCGTAATTCCTTTTGGAATTGTAAAGGTATTGAGAGTATTGTCATATCAAAGAATGTTACTCGTATCGGCTACAACCCCTTTGCCGGATGCGAAAACCTTCTGCTTGAAAGCGAATCACCGCTGTTTCCGAGCGAGAATGGAGTGGTATACAATGCAAGAAAAACACATATTTTGTGTGCCACGGGACGTGCGGTAGGTAAGCATTTCTGTGTTCCCGACGGTGTTACACATATAGGACGAGGTGTTTTCAGCGGTTGCATTGATATGGAGAATATCAACCTGAACCAAGTGACTTATATTGATAAAAGTTCGTTTACAAGCTGTACTTCACTGAAAGAGCTATATATCCCCGATAGCGTGACCTATATTGGCGAATGGGCATTTGCTTACTGCACGAACTTGGAAAGAGTAAGCATCAGCCAAGCTACGAAGATAGATAAAAACGCGTTTAACGAATGTCCGGCGAAAATTGAATGGAGAGAATAATGCGAAATCTGATTATTGAAAACGATAATTTAATTGCTATGCAGGAGCTTCTTCCCGAATATGAGGGAAAGATCGACATAATGCCGATCGATCCACCGTACAATACCGATATTTCTCATATTGGATACAAGGATAGCGGTTATAAGGACGGTTGGATAGAATTTATGCGACCGCGCCTTGAGGTGGCTTACCGTTTGCTTTCTCCCACAGGTGTGATGTTTATTCACATCGACGAGTGCGAGTTTCCAAACCTTTGGATGCTTTGCTCGGAGATCTTTGGTGCGCACAATTTGATGTCTATGATTTGGAAAAAGACCAATCCTCATTTTGATGCAAATCGAAAAGAAAAGCCACTTGAAAGCGGACTTCGCAGAACGCACGAATTCATCGTAGTATGCTTCAAGGATCGGGCGAACACAACACTTGCTCCCGTAATGCAGCCATACTTGGATGGCAACGTCATCAAAGAACGCTTGCAACCACTTGAAACGGTTATTGATTTTATGGGTACGACCACCTCGGCAAAGGACGAACTTGCCGAATTGCTTGGCGACAGAATGTTGTTTGCTACTCCTAAACCTGTTAAAATGATCAAGGAATTTATCCGTTGCTCGGGAAAAACCGATGCGATTGTGATGGATTTCTTTGCCGGAAGCGGAACAACGGGACACGCTACGCTTGAACTCAATAACGAGGATGGCGGCAATCGTAGATTTATTCTGATTACCAACAATGAGAGTGATATTTGCAGACGAGTTACTATCCCGAGAGTCAAGGCTGCAATGCAGAAGTATAAGGTGGAGGATGGTTCGCTTGAAACAAAGCTTTTATAAGCGAAGGCAACAGGGCAAAAGCCGTCCTGTTGCTTTCTCTTTGAAGATGCTATAATGGAGTCACAAACCAAGAAAGGAATATTAAAAAGCCTATGTATTACAGAGTTGGTGCATTTTACAGAAATGAAAATAGCAAAGCAATCATCATTCAAGTTCACGACCGCAAAGAAGCGGAGAGTTGGGTGCCAAGGGTGAAGGCAATGCTCTATCCCGGAGAGGATACGGCAGACTTCAGAGTAAGCATTTTTGAGTTCAAGCTGCAAATAAATCTGAATAACCTAAACCATTACCGAATCACCGTTGAGCGCCCCATAAAACGAGATTTTAAGGATTGGGAGGAAGAAAACCTCTACGATAACTCTCTTGCATTTGATGGGATCGTAGAAGCGAAGGATATCGAGGCTGCTAAGGTCAAATTTATGGAGGAGTGGTTCGATTTTTACTCGCTCGGCAAGAAGCCCGAGGAATATGATTTTTACGTTGATGAGGTCACTGTCGATGAGCTTATCGAAAAAGAGCAACGGATGCTTCGCCAAAGACTCATCGGCGAATATGCCCGAGAGCATTATGGGGATATGTCGGTTCGTGAATTTAGCCGAATGATGCGAGAGGATGAGTCACCCGAGAAAAGCAGAATGTTTTACGAGGGATTAAAGGAACTTTTGAAGCTGCTTCGTCTTACCGATTATCTTGAAAAGAGATTGGATACAGAAAAGCTATCTCATTCAGAATTCTGCAAAATCCGTGACGAGTTGTGTACTGCAAAGGTGGGTGATGAGTTCGAGAAAATCAACCGTGCTGCAACCGAAAAGTACGGAAAGGAAGGTGTAACCGATTGAAATATTTGTTCTTTGACATTGAGTGTGCGGATGGTGGCAAAGCTACCATCTGCTCCTTTGGATACGTGATTGCCGACGAGAATTTTAAGATACTACGTCGCGAGGATATCGTGATCAATCCGCAAGGAAGGTTCTATTTGACGGGACGAGCAGGCAGACCTGACGTGCATCTCGCATATCCCGAGGCTACATTCAAGAGAGCACCGGCGTTTGACAAGTTCTACAACAAAATCAAAGCTCTTGTTGAAAATGAAGAGTATTATGTTGTAGGTCACTCCATCGGGGATGACGTTACATATCTCAATAAAGCCTGTGCGCGATACAAACTTGAACCGTTTAGTTTTGAGTATTTTGATACTCAAAGGATGTACCGAGAATTGACAGGAGATAAGAAGTCTATCTCACTTGAAAAAGCGCTCGCGGCATTTGAGATTGATGAAAGGTTTAGATATCATCAGAGTGTTGAGGATGCGAGAGCGACTATGTTTTTGCTTAAAGCACTCCTTGCTAAGGCAAACGCAAGCTTTGAGGATTACCGGACAAGCACAGACCGATGCACAGGTAAAACCGCAAACGGACAATCCGAGTGGGATTATACTCCGCCGATGACAGAAGGCAGACGTTTACGTGAGCGCGGACTTCGTGGTGAAAAGGGCGACAACGTGATGCTTCGTGGAAGAAGAAACCACACATTGTTCCTTCGTTACCTCGATTTTGGCGAAGCCATCGGAGAGAAAAATAACAAGCTCTCAGGCAAGAAGATCAGCATCTCGATGAACTATGAAACCGAGCATTTCAAGGAAATGGTTATCATCGCCGGGATGATCAAAGCTGCGGGAGGCGAATACGTTTTGAAAGCCTCGACTGTTGATGTTTTTGCCACTTTTGATGCCATAGATGAAGATGGAAACTCTCGTCGTTGCTCTCGCGGAGAGCATGTAAAAGCCGAGATCGACAACGGCAGAGATATTCAAATTATAACCCTTGATGACCTGTTAAAGCTCCTTGGTACAAGCCTTGAAGAACTCGAAAATGCCGAGCCGATTGATGTTGAATACCTTGCAGACAACAGATATAAAAGATAAAGAATTGCCGCTATCAAAGCGTGATTTACACGCCGCGATAGCGGCTTTTTCTTTTTGCTTGCGGGCGGTAATTTCTGAAAATAGGGGCACGGTTTTGCTTTTTCCAAGGCTTCTATATGAAGGCATTTTTGAAAAGCGCCTACGAATTTGCCCTTTGCCAAGGCTATTAAGTAGAGAGATTGACTTGTGTATTTTGAAAAACAGTTCCAAAACAAACTGTTTGATGTGTGGTTGTAAGTGAAGATTTTTTTGCTTCGCATCTAATAAACTGCGTGATCTCATCGGCTATTATATGAGAAGATTTTTTTGCTTACCCCGTTTAATTTAGGCTTTTCCCACGGCTGCTAAGTGAGAGGTGAGGTTGTAAACATATTTTGAATTTTTGAAAAAACACCCAGCCAAAACGCCATTCTCGTGGCTATTAAGTGAGGGAACTTTTGCAAAGCGCCCCACCGAAATGCCTTTAAAGTTACCTTTATATATGTAGGAGTGATTCCTATTTGTATGCAAAGTTCCTCTTTCAAATCGGCAGATATAGTGAGAAGTTTTTCCTAAAGGGGTCAAAAGGTGATACCTTCGTATGTTAAAATCTTTGGCGAAAGATGCAAAGTACCCCTCAAAAATTCCTTTAGATAAGTAGAGAAGAAGTGCAAATTTCTTTTGCGAACACGTCATTAGGTGTCGTATTCATCTGCAAAAATACCCGTTAATAATTCGTAAATTGTTACCTGTATTGGTTGTGCAACCCTGCTCTGAAACGGCAGATATAGTAGAGGAAACTCGTAAACAATTTGTAAACTGTAAGCATTTTGGTTGCTCAAAGGTTCTCTGAATTCCCTTGTATAAGTGAGGGGGTATTATAAAAAACTTTGAGAAATTTTCAAATAGCTTGCCCTTTTTGTGTCTTCTCGATGGCTACCAATTGAGGAGAAGTATAAGCCGAGCAAAGAAAATTTTGTGGGCAAGTGTCGGGTTTTGAGCGCTTTCACCGGCTACCAATTAGAGGTATGTTATCGGGTTGTAGAAAGAAAACAATCTGTGAATTTTATTGGAGAGAGGTGTCTTTTTGACGTTCTCGTCGGCTACTACTTGAGAGGCTAAACATCAAATTGTTTTGAGAAATTTTCGATTTACTGCAAATTTAGAGCCTTCTCGTTGGCTATCAATTGAGGGAACATCAATGTTAATCTTGCGTATTAAGTACGCTTCTTTCTTACATATCGCGCCTTAAGAGTCGCAGGAAATTACCGCCCGGGAAGGAGAAAATGGGCTTCGACTTGCGGGTTTGAGGTGCGATGTCGTGTGGATTTTCTCACAAACAATTGATGCTTGCAGAGCCTTCTTTTGCTCTTAGCAAGCATAGGATTTGTCATTAAATCGCGCTTGCCCTTGATGCGTCTGTCATCTTTAGCAAGCACTGCATTTGTATATCCCAATCCCGATTGTGAGGGGAGTAACTCCCCTAAAACCCCACTATATTTTAGCAACAAAGGAGAAAAGAAAATGAAAGATCAAAGTAACAGAACACACCTTATCAAAGCCTATCTGAATGATAGCGAATACGAACGTTTTTGTCGTATGGCAGAAGCAACTAAGAGAACGAACAGTGACCTCGTAAGAAGACTCTTGCAGACCTCGGTGTTTGTAGAGTTTCCACCCGTGGAATACAGAGAGATTATTGATCAGCTTGAACACATCGGTATCAATCTCAATCAGTTGGCATACAAGGCAAATTCGCTTGGATTTATTGATGAGCCTCAATATCGCAAAAACGCAAACGAGGTTTGGAGAATGGTTGCCCGCCTTGCGCAAATTTATTTGCAATTCGGCGCAAGGATTAACGATGAGATTTTCAAAAGGAAGGGAGATAACGTATGACGGAAAGAACAAACATAGTGAACGAACCGCAAGACGATGTAACTCGCATCGTGTATCTACCGACAGACAAGCTCCGCCCCTTTGCCGAGCATCCCTACAAGGTCATCGACAACGATGAAATGGCAAGCCTTGTTGAGAGCATTAAGACACAAGGAGTTCTCACACCAATCGTCGTGCGACCGACAGAGAACAGTGAGTACGAAATCGTGTCGGGACACCGACGTGTATTCGCTTGCAACAAGCTCGGAATTTTTGAAGTGCCTGCCGTAGTGAGAGAGCTTACAAGAGAGGAAGCAATAGTGGTAATGGCGGACTCCAATCTTCACCGCGACGGTCTGCTGCCGAGCGAAAAAGCATTCGCCTACAAGATGAAGCTCGATGCCATCAAAAGACAAGGTGAACGCACCGATCTAACTTCTGACCATCGTGGTCAAAAGTCGCTCACGTCGGTGGAGCGAATTGCCCTTGAAAGTGACGAGAGCAAATCGCAGGTGCAGAGGTATATTGCACTCACAAATCGCATTCCCGAATTTCTGCAAATGGTAGACGAGGGCAAGATGGCATTGACTCCCGCCGTGGAGATCTCGCGGCTTCATAAGGAGAGCCAACGGATGCTTCATCGGATGTGCGACATCTGCGATTGCACTCCGTCCTATTCGCAGACGGTTCGTATGCGCAGACTCGCTGACGAGGGCGCGCTCGGTTGGGAGAAGATCAGTGAGATTATGAGCGAGGAAAAAGCCAATCAAAAAGAGAAGGTCACTCTCTTTATGGATGACCTCAAAAAGTATTATCCAAGAAGCGCAACACCCAAGGACATTGCCGCTGATATTCTGCGGATGCTCGAGAGCAGATACAAGGCAAGGAGGAACAGAGATGGTCGCTAATATTAACGTGAAGTCAAGAGCAAGAGAGCGCACGTATCAAGTGAACGGCATTACCTATACCGTTACGCCCAAATATCTTGACGAGGGCGAGCACAATATGATAACGCGCTTTGAAAGAATTATCAAAAATAATCTCACATTTGACGGATGATGCGGACGGTGATACAATAAAGGCGGAATATGTTTCGGCTGCCGATCCGACAGAGAAATCCTCGGATAGAAAGGAGCAGAATGGAGAGAAAAACGACAGCGAAGCAAACTGAAAACATAGGTATTACCGCGCTCTATTGCCGACTCTCCCGTGACGACGGAACTGAGGGGGATAGCAACTCGATTGCCAATCAAAAAAAGCTCCTCGCTAAGTACGCAAAGGAGCACGGATTTTCTAACACCAAGTTCTACGTGGACGACGGCTACACGGGAACAAACTTTAACCGCCCCGACTTCCAACGGATGCTTGCTGATATGGATATGGGATATATCTCTACCGTCATCGTCAAGGACTCATCCCGTTTCGGAAGAAACTATCTTGAAGTAGGTCAATACACCGACTACTACTTTCCCGAAAACAACATCCGCTTCATTGCGATCAACGATTGCATTGACAGCGAGAACGGAGAGGACGAGTTAGCGCCATTCCGCAATGTAATGAACGAAATGATGGCACGGGATATTTCAAGAAAAGTCCGTTCCGCACATAAGATTCGTGGGAACGCAGGCGAGCCGCTATCTCAACCGCCTTACGGGTATATGAAAGCTCCCGACAACAAAAAGAGATGGATCAGTGACACCCAGGCAGCAGAGGTAGTCAGACGGGTGTACCGCTTGTGTATTGAGGGAAAGGGCAACGAAACCATTGCGAGAATGCTCCAAGATGACAAGGTGTTAGTACCGATGGCGTATTGGCAAAGCAAGGGACTTCCGCGAGGTGGAAAGAAAACGCAAGCCGATCCGTACAAGTGGTGCAAAACGACGATTGTCAAGATGCTCTCACAACAGGAATACTGCGGTGACATCATCAATTTCAAAAGCACGTCAAAGTCTTTCAGAAACAAAACACGTGTGGAGAACCCGAAAGAAAATTAGGCAATCTTCAAGGACGTTCACGAGCCGATCATTGACCGTGACACGTGGGAGCAGGTACAGAAGCTTGTGGAAAAGACCAAGCGCAGACCTCCCAAGGATAAGAACCAAAAGAAAAGCATTTTCACGAGCTTTCTCTATTGTGGAGATTGCGGGCATAAGCTGTGGTTCAACTTCAACCAAAAGAATCCGAGCATCCGCTTTTTCAGTTGCTCGAACTACAAGGGAATGCGAGGTACTTGCGAGAATACCCACTATATCCGTGAGGATGCTTTGGAGCAAATCGTGCTGATGGAGCTGCGAATGCTTGCGGACTTTCTTGAAAGCGCAGAGGAAGCCTTTGCGGAGCTTTTGGAGAAAAAGACCAACAAGGATATGCATCGGGAGAGAACGGCTGCGGAAGGGGCTTTAGCAACGGCGAGAGCGCGAAGCCAAAAGCTTCTCGGACTCTTTGAAAAGCTTTATGAGGACAACGTGGAGGGCAAGGTGACGGACGAGTGGTTTATGCGGCTATCTCAGAAGTACGAGAACGAGCAAGAGGAATTGAAGCGGCAGACGCTTGAACTCAAAGAAAAGCTCGATAGCATCGACAGAATGCAGACTGCAAAGGATGATTTTCTAAAGGCTATCCGTAAGTTTATGGAGATGCGAACCTTAACTCCCGTTATTCTGCGAGAGCTGATTGAAAAGATTGAGGTCTTTCCCGTAGAGGGGACAGGCAAGGACAGAACGCAAAGAGTCATCATTCATTACCGCTTCGTCGGCACGCTTGACATCCCCGGCATCATTCACAGACCGCCCTATATCCTCGACTCGCGCAAGGGTGTAGCCATCGAATACTTATCTAACGTAGTTTAACCCCCAAAAACAAAAAAGAGCAGGCGAACCTGCTCAAAACAACTCAATATTTAACCAAAAATAAGCATAAGCAAAAAAATATCGAGTGTCCATAACTGAAATCTGTTATGAACACTCGATATGGTCTGAGTGACAGGACTTGAACCTGCGACACCTAGACCCCCAGTCTAGTGCGCTACCAAACTGCGCTACACCCAGATGCTCTAATACTATACTACAAACTGCGTTTTTTGGCAACTACTTGACATAAAAAGTTGAAATAATTTTGTTTTTCGCACTCTTTTTGTGTGTTGCAAAACATTTACACAAGACTACAAATAAGGTATAATGTTTTCAAAGAAGTCGGCGATAACAACCGACGTGCGAATACAAGGAGAAAACGTATATGACTCACAATCCTGTGGCAACGATAACAATGCAAAACGGCAAGCGGATAGTGGTGGAACTGTATCCCGAAGTTGCACCCAACACGGTAAACAACTTTATCAGCCTTGCAAATTCCGGTTTTTACAACGGGCTGGTTTTTCACCGTGTAATACGTGGATTTATGATTCAGGGAGGCTGTCCCAAAGGCACAGGAACGGGAGGACCCGGCTACTGCATCAAGGGAGAGTTTTCAAAAAACGGCTTCAAAAACCATTTGGCACACACACGTGGCGTAATTTCCATGGCACGGGCAATGAATCCCGACAGCGCAGGAAGTCAGTTTTTCATTATGCACCAAGACGCACCCCACCTCGACGGTGCCTATGCCTCTTTCGGAAAGGTTGTCGAAGGTATGGACGTGGTGGACGAAATTGCCGACGAGTACACCGATTTCAACGACCGTCCCTATTCCGAACAGAAAATAAAGAGCGTAACGGTGGAAACTTTCGGGGTAAACTACCCTGCACCCGTCAAAGCGTAAAAATTATGGCAAAAAAACACGGAATACTTTTCAAAATTTTCATATTTTTGCTGGTGCTGGTGCTTATTGTCGTTGGCGGCGTAATTGTGGTGGTCAATCTTACGCCACGTCAGTTGGGTATTGCCCAAGTTCAGGTTACGCCGCAAAGCAATGTCGAGCAGTTGGGCATTGCCGACGTGCGTATGTCGCAAATTCTGTCCTTGCTTTCGACGGTGATTTCCGAACCTAACAAGCAAAAAATCGCACCCAACGCCTACACTTTGCAGGACGCCGAAAGCGCCGACGCTCTTGCACCGTTGATGGGGCTTTCTCCGTCGCAGCAACAACCCGACTACAAGAAACTGATGTACGGTTTGTCGCCCGATTTGGGCGTAAAACAGCCGCTGACGATAGCGGAAAAACAACTTGCCTACATGGTAAGCGCCGCTTTACAACAGTTCTATGTTTCGGTGGAAGGCGGTATTGCTGCGGAAATCGTGGACGCCGTGGAAGTAATGAAACTGCTTGACGCCACTGCGGAAGAAATAACTTTGTATCGGCAGGACGGCGACTGTTACATGAAAACGGTAGTGAAACTGAACGTCAAAGATTGCGTGGCGGAAATAAACAAGCAAATCCCCGTTGTACAGATTGCCGACGTAATCTACTGCACAATAGTCAACAAAGTAACGGTAGAGGATAAAACGGTTTTGGGCATAACAGTCAATGAAGGTGTGCTGACGCAAAAGGAATTTGTCAGCGTTACCGTCAACGACAGACATTCGGAAATAACGGAAAAGGTGCTGGACGCATTGTTCATTGTGCTGACGGAGGAAGGCAAGGAACCTGCCACCGTCAGAGTGATAAACGACTATGTGTTTATGTTGGTGAGTTTGTTTTGCAAAAATATCGGCGCAATAGGCACCGTTGTGCAGGGCGAACCGTCCTACGGCATTGAGGGGATAAATTTTCAAACGGACGAGATAACGTTTTTGCCCTGATTTTGGCAAAACTCTATTGCAAAAAAGTGTGTTTCAACAACACGCTTTTGCATTTTGTTGTTGCATATCCGTCAGCACTTTTGGTACCGCATTTTTTGCACCGTACAGGCGTTTTGCGTACATTTTGTCCCAATTTACATTGTTTTCCCGTGGAAAAAGCGTGTCGGTTTACGACACGCTTTATTTATTATTTTTGCCGTCAGCGCAAACTCTGACACTGTTTTGCTCTCAGGTGGAAATCCGTCATACTTGAAGGCATTTTTTTGCAAAACTTTTCCGTTGTTCGTGCAATGTCAGATAATCATGGTAAGGGAAATGCGTTTCTTCTGCAAATCCACGCCAAGCACTTTCACGTCCACAACGTCGCCAACTTTTACGACTTCCAACGGATGTTTGACAAACTTTTTGGCGGAAAGTTGAGAAATATGCACCAAACCGTCCTGGTGTACGCCAATGTCCACAAACACACCGAAGTCGATGACGTTTCTCACGGTACCCTTCAAAATCATTCCTTCTTTCAGGTCCTTCATTTCCAGCACGTCGCTGCGCAAAATAGGCTTAGGCATTTCGTCACGTGGGTCACGTGCGGGCTTTTCCAACTCGGCGACAATATCTTTCAATGTCGGTTCGCCTATGTCAAGTTCCTGCGCAAGTTTGCCGTAGTTGCGAATTGTCTTGGAAAGACCTGCAAGGTTTCCTATGTTTTCGGGGGAAATTTTCAACTTTTTCATAAGTTGTTCGGTGGCTTGGTAACTTTCGGGGTGTACGCTGGTGCCGTCGAGAGGATTGTCTCCGCCGTTGATTCTCAAAAAGCCGGCGCACTGCTCAAAGGCTTTTGCCCCAAGTTTGTCCACTTTCAGCAGTTGACGGCGGTTGGTAAATCTGCCGTGCTGCTCACGGTAGGACACGATGTTTTTGGCAATGGCGGAAGAAATCCCCGAAATGTAGGTAAGCAGAGAAACGGAAGCGGTGTTAAGGTCGACGCCCACTTTGTTTACGCAGTCTTCCACAACGCCGTGCAGCGTTTCGCCGAGTTTTTTCTGGTTCATGTCGTGTTGGTACTGTCCGACGCCAATGGATTTCGGGTCTATTTTCACCAACTCAGCTAATGGGTCCTGCAAACGTCTTGCAATGCTGGCTGCGCTGCGCTGTCCCACGTCGAAGTTGGGAAACTCCTCCGTTGCAAGTTTGCTTGCCGAGTACACCGACGCCCCCGCTTCGCTTACGATAACGTACTGCACGGGCAAACCCGTTTCGTGAAGCATGTCCACGATTATCTGTTCGCTTTCACGTGAGGCGGTGCCGTTTCCCAAGGAAATCAGCGAAACGTGATACTTTTTTATCAACTGTTGCAAGGTAAGTTTGGCTTTTGCAATTTTTTCCGGCGTGGTGGGTGCCGTGGGGTAGATGACGGTAGTGTCCAACACCTTTCCCGTTGCGTCCACAACGGCAAGTTTGCAACCCGTGCGGAAAGCGGGGTCCCACCCCAAAACAACTTTGCCTACAATTGGCGGTTGCATAAGCAACTGTTCCAGATTCTTTCCGAAAACGGAAATTGCGCCGTCTTCCGCCTTTTCCGTCAGCGCATTGCGTATTTCCGTTGCAATGCTGGGTTCAATCAACCTTGCGTAACTGTCGGAAACGGCAAGTTTAAGAAGTGGCGAGGTGTTGGGATTGTCCCTTGTTATCACCTGCTTTTCCAGATATTCCAAAATCTCCTCGGTAGGTGCAACTATTTTTACCGTCAGTACCTTTTCCGCTTCGCCACGGTTTACGGCAAGTACACGGTGACCGGCAATTTTAAGCACAGGTTCTTCGTACTTGTAGTAATTTTCGTACACCGTTTTCTTTTCGGCATCTTTGGCGACGGAGGTTATTTTTCCCAAACGGAAAGTTTTGTCCCTGATAACTTTGCGGTAATCGGCGTTGTCGGAAATTACTTCGGCAATTATGTCCAAGGCGCCCTGCAAAGCCTCTTTCACGGTTTTTACGCCCTTTTCCTCGTTGACGAATTCTTTTGCAAGTTCCTTGGCGTTTTTGTCCGTCTGTTGCAACAAAATGATGTTGGCAAGCGGTTCCAACCCCTGTTCTTTTGCCACCGTGGCACGGGTGCGGCGTTTGGGACGGTAGGGACGGTACAAGTCTTCCACAGCCACCTGCGTTTCGGCGTTTTCTATTTGCTCACGCAGTTCGTCGGTAAGTTTGCCCTGTTCGTCAATGCTTTTCAGTACCTGTGCCTTTTTCTCTTCCAGATTGCGCAGGTAGTTGAGCCTTTCAAACAGTTTGCGCAACTGCTCGTCGTTGAGTTGTCCTGTGGCTTCCTTGCGGTAGCGAGAGATGAAGGGAATGGTGTTTCCTTCGTCAATCAGAGAAACGGCGGCGTCCGTCTGCCACCTTTCTATTTGCAGTTCTTCGGTAATTTTTTGATTGATATCCATATTGATTTCAAACTCCTGTTCGGGGCGGTAGTTTCAAAACGCCCAAAAATTATTATACAGTAAATTTATCGGTAAATCAATACGCAAAAGCAAAATTACCCAAAATAGCAAAACAACGCAAATACTCTTTGTTTGAAAAAGTGCATTTCTGAAAGCGAAAAGGCAAACAAAGTTGAATTGGCACTTTTGAAAAGAAATTGCGCAGTAACAAATCCGACACGGGGCGGCAACTGCGTGTAATTGCACGGCAACACAAAAAAACAACGGTGTTTTTTTGCGGTCGGCACTGCCGAAAGGCGGTTTTTGCCTTTCACAAGGGGCATTTGCTACGGAAAACTGTGCCTGCCGTGGCGCAACATGTTTCAAAACACAAAAGACGCCCCCGTTTTGGGGCGTCTTGTAAATGTTTGCCGTTATTGTTGTTGTTCGGTGGGAGTTTTTTTGTGTTTTTCGATGTAAGTTTTGAAAAGCAGTGTAATGTCCTCATCGTCCAAAAAGGGGTACAGTTTGTCAATTTCAAAGTTTACGCTGTCGTTTTGCACGTATTCTTCCACAAGTTTGTGCAAGCATTCGTCGCTGACAAAGGGCAATGCGCTGTTTTCCATTTTTCCGTTTCTGACGCCTGCCAAAAATATTTTGTCAACGTATTCTTCCGACGCAAAGGGGTACAGCGCCGACATGTTAACTTTGTTCATCAGTTGTGGGTTTTCCGACAACTGCAAACAAATTTTGTCCACGTCCGCCTCGTCCATGAAGGGTAGCAGCGTTGTTAAATTTATGTCAAGTTCTCCCTTCAAAATGCTTTGCGCAAGTTCGCCAAGGTCTTTGCTGTTCAAAAAGGGTATCATGTTTTCTATTCTCATATTCTGCCTCCGAAATCAATATCTTTCAAATACCACGTCCGTCTTATGGGATGTTTGTACACGATTCGATGCATTGTTCCCAACCTTTCGTACAAATGTTGCTCAAAATTTTTCTCTCTTACTTTCATTTTGCACCTCTCAAAAGCCGTCTTTCCTCGTTGGTTAACTTGTCATTCAGCACAAATTTGTTGACACTCAGTTTTTCTTCTTTTACAGCACGCAATAACATCAGTCTTTCCTGCGGTAAAAAATGTTGAAATTCGCCGCCACGTCAAAATCAAATTGTCCGTTGATAATTTGTTTCAGCACAAACATTCTGCTGTGTCCTTTGAAAATGTCCTTTGGGTCAAATTGCGCTTTTTTGTCAAGGCACAGCAACTGTTCGAAACTAACTTCAAAAAGGTCGCACAACTCCACAAGATTGTCCACGGTAGGCACAGCCATGCCCAATTCCCAGCGAGAAACTGCCTGATGCGACACCCCCAGCAGTTCCGCCAAAGAATCCTGACTGTACCCGTGTTTTGTACGCAGTTCGTGAATAACTTTTCCGATACTTTCAAAATCCAGCATGTTTTCCTCCTGCTTTCATTGTAACCTGAAATGCATTTTCCAACAAGCAACTTGAAGTTGCAAATTGTTTTGCGCAAGTTGTTTTCTGCAATTATGCTACCACGACGGCAAATGCACTGACAAGCAACCTGAAGTTGCAAATTTTCGTTGTTTCGTGCAGACAACTGCGAAGGACTTTTTCCGCAAATTGCAATTCCAACAAATTTTAACCGCCGTGTCTTGTGTCAACAGGAAAAACGCACCCGCAGAAAAGACAATTCGTCGTTTGCGCAACACATTTTGTCTTGCCGTTGGCTTGAGCAAAGGTATTGTGTGCGTTTTTATGCGTGTTTCACCTTTTATTTCAACTGCGGTAAAATTTTTCAACACATTGTAATTGAACCATTCAAAAGGCAACGGCAACGCATTTTCCTGTGTAAAAGTTTGTACGTTGTAAAATCCCTTTCAACAAAAAAAACGCCTTAAAACAGGCGTTTTTGTTTGTTGCGTAAAATTGCATTGCAACATTTGCAAAGTAGAATGACTCAGTAGATGTAAATTCTCTCTTTAAGGTACTCTTTAAGTTGAGTGAGCGGAACACGTTCCTGCTTCATCGTGTCTCTGTCACGCACGGTAACGCAACCGTCCTGCTCGGTGTCAAAGTCCACAGTCACGCAGAAGGGCGTGCCTATTTCGTCCTGACGGCGGTATCTCTTTCCGATACTTCCCGCCTCGTCGTATTCGCAGGTAAATTCCTTGATGAGGTCATGGTAGATTTCCGTAGCCTTCTCGCCGAGTTTCTTGGAAAGTGGCAACACGCATGCTTTGACGGGGGCAAGTTCGGGGTGCAGGTGCAGTACCACACGGGTGTCGCCTTCTCCCACAACTTCCTCGTCGTAGGCGTTTGCCAAAAATGCCAGAAATGCTCTGTCTGCGCCAAGACTGGGCTCGATAACGTAGGGAATGTATCTTTCTCCCGTTACGGGGTCGGTGTAGTCCAGTGTTTCGCCGGAAACTGTCTGGTGTCGTGTGAGGTCGTAGTCGGTGCGGTCGGCAATGCCCCACAGTTCTCCCCAGCCGAAGGGGAACTTAACCTCGAAATCGGTGGTGGCTTTCGAGTAGAAGCAAAGTTCTTCCTTGTCGTGGTCACGCAAACGAAGATTTTCTTCCTTCATGCCCAAGTCCAGCAACCACTGTTTGCAAAAGTTCTTCCAGTACTCAAACCATTCCAAATCCGTTCCCGGTTTGCAGAAAAATTCCAATTCCATCTGTTCAAATTCCCTGATGCGGAAAATGAAGTTGCCCGGCGTAATTTCGTTGCGGAAGGATTTTCCCACCTGACCGATACCAAACGGTATCTTTCTGCGAGTGGTGCGACACACGTTTTTGAAGTTTACGAAAATGCCCTGCGCCGTTTCGGGACGAAGGTACACCGTGGAAGTGGAATTTTCCGTAACGCCGATGAAGGTTTTGAACATAAGGTTAAATTTCCTTATGGGCGTAAAATCGCACTTTCCGCACACGGGACAGTGTATCTGATGTTCCTGAATGTATTGCGACATTTCGTCGTTGGACATGGACGCTACCGTAAGAGGCAAATTGTGCTTTGTTTGGTAATCCTCAATGAGATTGTCGGCACGGTAACGAGTCTTGCAACTTTTGCAGTCCATCAGCGGGTCGGAGAATCCGCCAAGGTGTCCGCTTGCTTCCCACACTTTGGGATTCATTAAAATTGCAGTGTCGATGCCGACGTTCAGGGGATTTTCCTTGACAAATTTTCTGTACCACACCTGTTTGATGTTGTTTTTCATTTCCACGCCCAACGGACCGTAGTCCCACGAGTTGGAAAGACCGCCGTAAATTTCACTTCCGGCATACACAAATCCACGTCCTTTTGCAAGATTGACGAGTTTGTCCATTGTAAGTTGTGCCATAAATTTTCTCCTGAAAAGTCTTGTGGCTTTATTTTAGTTTTTTGCGGCGTTTTTGTCAAGTAAGTTGCAGTTGTAAGGCAAAATTGCAATACAAAACAAGAAAGTTGTTTACACGCAGGCGTATTAAAAATAAATTTTGTCATTAAGTTTATTTCAAGCGAAAAAGGGTAGCATTTGTACAAAGTGCAGGCGAGTAATGTTTGCCGTAAACTGACGGCAAAAACTTTCTTGCACGCAACGACACGTTGTGGTATAATGTTAAAAACAATTTGCAAAACAGGCGGGGCAAACCGCACAATACTTGTTTTGCGAGATTTTCAATTAAGGAGATTTTTTATGAGAATTGTGAATCCCTCTTTGCGCAAAGTGATGCAACGCTCACAGGCAGGGGAAATGTGCATTGAAGTTCAGCCCGCAACCTACGGCGGGATTGCCAAAAAAACAATTTTGTTTGGTGTGGTAACAATTCTGGCCGCCATTTTGTCGGTAGTTTTGCTCAACGTTGCATTTGCAAAGCAAGACGCACAACTGCTGACGGTAGTACTGACGGGGGCTTTACTGTGTGCAATTCCCATGATAGTGGTGTCTTTGGTAATCGCTTTCCGCCCCGACACCGTCAAGGTATTGGGGTTTGTGTACAGCCTTTTGCAGGGAGCACTTTTGGGCGTGTTGGTGTTTTTTGTCGATTCCTACTACCCGGGGATAGCGCTTGCCGCCGTTTTGGGAACGCTCATCGTGTTTGTAGTTTGCGCATCGTTCAACAAAATGCTGGAAGTCAGAGTAAGCGGAAAATTTGTACGCATCATGCTTATTGCTTTTGCAAGTTTTATTGCATTGGAACTTGTTCTCATGCTTTTGTCGCTGTTCGTACCCAATTTGCAGGCTTTGTTCACCGTCTATTTGTGGGTGCAACTGTTGATAAACATTTGTTGCATTTTCTATGCTACGGTGTTGCTTTTGTGGGACTTGCAAACGGCAGAAGACATTGTCAACGGCGGAGCCGACAAAAAGTACGAATGGATTGTGGCATACTCTTTGGTAACTACGTTGGTGTACCTGTACATTCAGATTTTGGAATTGCTTTTAAGACTTTTGATACTTTTCGGACGGAGAAACTGATATGAAACAGACATTTGTTGCCACGCCTACTCCTTTGCTGGAAAACGGGAAACTTAAAACAGCGGGATTTTCCACCCACATGAACTTCATCTACGACGGCAAAACCGTCAAATCCCGCCGTCTTAAAGAATGGGATTTCTATCAGATTATTTTCGGCGACTACGTTTTGCAATTTACGATGGGGCATGTTTCCTATGCGGCGCAGGTTTCCGTGACGCTGTTCAACATAAAAAACGGTTTTCGTGCTACCGTTTGTCGCACAAAACTCGGCAGCGGCAAACTGCGCAAAAAAATGCCCAATTCGCCGGAAAAACCCAGTGTTTTGCAGTGGTTTGACAGTCAGGTCAAGGCGCAGTTCGAGGTAACGCCACGTTACCGCAGGCTGACGCTGTCGCAGTTTTGCAAAAACGACGTGCGTGCGGAAATTGACGTTACGCTGACAAATTCGTCGTTCAGCAAGGAAAAAATGGTAATAGCCACTCCTTTTCAGGAGGGCGAATGGTACCTCAACTGCAAGGAAAACTGTTTCGTCGCCAACGGATATTGCCGTATCGACAGTGTCGAACTGGAAATAAAGGACGGAAATGCCGTTCTGGATTGGGGAAGAGGCGTGTGGCCACGCAAACACAGTTGGGTGTGGGGCAACGGAAGCACCACGGTGGACGGCAAACCTCTCGGTTTCAATATCGGCTGGGGTTTCGGCGACACTTCTCAGGCTACGGAAAACATGTTTTTCTTCAACAACAAGGCGTACAAATTGGGAAGTGTGGCAGAGGGAAAAACTTCCGAAGGATACAAGTACTTTGATGACGAAAAAACCTTTGTATTCCATGTAAAACCGCTGTACGACAACTACACGCACACCAAGGCGTTTGGCGTAAACAACACCTGTCATCAGATTTTCGGAGTGTGGAGCGGCGAAGTTACCTTCCCCGACAAAACAAAAATGAAGATTCCTCCCTTTGTGGCATTTTGCGAACATGCCGACAACAAGTGGTAAAACAAAAAACAAGACCTGTGAAAAGGTCTTGTTTTTTATTAGCCGTGCGACAGCAATTTGACACGTTTTTTTGTACCGTATGTAAAAATTACCGACAAATTTGACATTGAACCGTTGTGTGTCGACAAACGACAGGCAAAAGTTGCGTGCAATCATTTGCCTTTGTATTTTTTTCGGGTGGCAAGTCCGCCACGAATGTATCTTTCCGCCCAGTTCTCCCCCAGCACACGGGAAACACGGCAGTACAGTTTTCTGTCCAAAAGAGGCAGTCTTTCGCTCAAATCTTTGTGAGCGGTGGATTTGCTCACGCAAAAGGCTTTGCCCGCTTCCCTGACGGTGCATTTTCTTTCCACAACAAAGTTGGCAATTTCCAAAACTCGTTCACGTATGTAACTTTTCAATTTGCAACCCCGACATTTTTTGTACATTTTATTGTCGAATATTGCAAAAAATTACTACCACGGAAAATTTGGAAAACAATAATTGTACCGTGTGTAAAAAATAAAGGCGTGCGGTTGGGCAACGGAAGTTTTACACCGCAGTAATGCCTCTGTAACGTGCCGAAACATCCGATTGACGTTGTTTGCGTTCAGGTTTTGTTTTGCTGTACGCAATGTTTCCGCATGCCTGAACATCGTTTTAGTTTATTGTCAACGGCAGTGAAAACTTCAAACACAAAACTTCATGTGCGTGCCGAAACATCCAATTGACGTTGTTTGCGTTCAGGTTTTGTTTTGCTGTACGCAATGTTTTCGCATGCCTGAACATTGTTTTCGTTTACTTTGTCAACGGCAGTGAAAACTTCAAACACAAAACTTTTGTGTGCCGTGCAGAAACACACCAAAGCACTTCAAACTTAAACAAAAAAGCCGACGGTACACGTCGGCAAATCTATTTGTTAAACTTGTCCCACAAATTGTATCTTTCGGGGTGCATTATTGCGTTTGCCATTTTACCTTCCAAATCGGGGTAGGTTTTGGAAAGTTCACGCACAATTTCTTTCATCGTTTCACGCTGAGAGTGTTTGTCGGCAGGACAGGGATTTTTGCAAACGGGCAGATTTTTGGCGTAGCCTACGATGTCCCTTTCGTCAATGTAAATCATGGGACGTATCAACGTAACGTTGCTTCTCGACATGTAGGAAACGGGTTGAAAGGTGTTAAGTCTGCCTTCGTAAAACAAACTGAGCAAAAATGTTTCCACAACGTCGTTGCGGTGGTGCCCCAACGCAAGTTTGTTGAACCCCAGTTGGTTGATTTTGTTGTTCAATGCGCCACGACGCATTTTTGCGCACAGGCTGCAAGGATTTTTCTCCTTTCGCACATCGAATATTATTTCCGCTATGTCGGTTTTTTCCGTGTAGTAGTCAATCCCCAACTGACGGCAGTAGTCTTCCACAGGCTTGTAGGCATTTTCCGTAAAACCCATGTCAATGGTTATTCCGCACAGTTCAAAAGAGTGTTCGGAAAACCGCTGGTAGGCTTTAAGCAAAGTCAACAGCATCAGGCTGTCTTTTCCGCCGGAAACGCCAACGGCGATTTTGTCGCCGCTTTGCACCATATTGTAGTCGTTGATTGCTCTGCGCATGGGGGAAAGCAATTTTTGCAAATTCATTTTTTTCACCTGCATGAAGTAGTAACAGAATTGTAGGTTAAAGCGAAAAAATTTTCAACTCTTTTGCGTCAAAAAAATAGTTTTACAAAAAAAATCAAAAAGGCTTTACAAAATAAATGATAAATGTTATCATTAAAGCATCAATTATCGGAGGAAGATTTTGAGATATTCCAAGCAAAGGGAAGCGGTGTATCAGGTGCTGAAAAATACCCATTGCCACCCCGACGTGTCTTACATCTACAATGAAGTGCGCAAGCAAATGCCCTCCATCAGTTTGGGTACAGTGTACCGCAATCTGTCGGAACTTTGTTGTTGCGGACGTATCAAACGTTTGGGTTTGGAAAATTCGGCAGAGCGTTTTGACGCCAACATGGACAATCACGCTCATTTTGTCTGCACCTCTTGCGGAAATGTGTACGACATCGATTGTCCGCCTGCACACATCAAGTGCAGTTGCGGCGATGTGCAACGCACGGAAGTGATACTGTACGGCTCTTGCAACGAATGTGTCGGGTCTTTCTCGGATAAAAATAAAAAAGGAGAGTAGAAGTATGAAGAAATGGGTTTGCACAGTTTGCGGATACGTTCACGAAGGAGATCAACCTCCCGAAGTTTGCCCTCTCTGCGGAGTGGATTCCTCCAACTTTGAGGAAGTTACCGAGTAATTTCGGCTGTTGCGCACAAACAGTGTGCAATGTGTTGCGGGAATGGACGCAACTTTTGGGCAACGCAAAGTAGCAGTTGCAAATATCAAAAAATAAAGGAGATAAAAATTATGAAATTTGTTTGTTCCGTATGCGGATATGTTTACGAAGGTGACGAACCTCCTGCACAATGCCCCCAATGCAAAGCCCCCAGAGAAAAGTTCATCGCTCAAAGCGACGACCTCACTTGGGCTGCCGAACACGTTGTAGGCGTGGCTAAGGGTGTTCCTCAAGATATCATCGACGATTTGAGAAGCAACTTCAACGGAGAATGCAGCGAAGTCGGTATGTACCTTGCAATGGCAAGAGTTGCTCACCGTGAAGGATATCCCGAAATCGGTTTGTATTGGGAAAAGGCTGCTTGGGAAGAAGCGGAACACGCTGCAAAGTTTGCCGAACTGTTGGGCGAAGTTCTGACGGACAGCACCGCCAAGAACCTTGCTATGCGCATCGAAGCGGAAAACGGCGCAACAATGGGTAAGACTCAACTTGCAAAACGTGCCAAGGAACTCAACCTGGACGCTATTCACGACACCGTTCACGAAATGGCAAGAGACGAAGCCCGTCACGGCAAAGCCTTCCAAGGTTTGTACAACCGTTACTTCAAAAAGTAAAATATTCAAACAAAAAAAGCCGAAGTTTTCTTCGGCTTTTTTTGTTGCGACAAAATGCCCCGTTGTTTTTTTAGTGGTAACGCCCTTATTGTTGGGTATTCGCACAACACTGTACGTCCGCACTCATTGGTATTTTACGTGCAACGCAGTTGCCACCTTTGTTGCGTTTCATGCAGTGTTGTGTAAAAGAATTTCGGGTAATTTTACAATCAAGTTGTAATGTGCGGAAAGCGTCTGTTTACGGACAAACAGACGCTTGAATTTTACAGTTTTTATTGCAACGGTACAAAGTTTTTTGTACCTGTTTTTTGTTTGAGGCTTAACTAGAAAGTCAATGCGGTTTGGGGTTTTAAGTAAACGTGTTTGCTGTTTCACAACGCAATGCATGCACAGTGTTGAAGTATGCAAAATGTCGTAGTGCAACGTTCTGTGTTTTTTTGCAACGGTACAAAGTTTTTTGTACCTGTTTTTTATTTGAGGCTTAACTTGATAGTCAATGCGGTTTGGTGTTTTTAAGTAAAACGTGTTTGCCGTTTTGCAACGCAATGCATGCGCAGTGTTGAAGTATGCAAAATGTCGTAGTGCAACGTTCTGTGTCTTTTGCAACGGTACAAAGTTTTTTGTACCTGTTTTTTGTTTGAGGCTTAACTTGATAGTTAATGCGATTTGGTGTTTTTAAGTAAAACGTGTTTGCCGTTTTGCAACGCAATGCATGCGCAGTCGTGCTGTCGCAATATGTCGGTGATTTGGCAAAGTCCCGATTTCCGATGCTGTAAAAACGTTTTTGTGAAAAAATTTGTATGATTTTTTTTGCTTTATTTTCATCTTACGAGTGCTTTGTGACGAAGTTTTTTCAAAACTATCGGACAAATACCGTAGTGGCAAATTGATTCGAAGCCAAACAAAATGACAAAAACACCTTTCAAACGTTTGACGCATGCCGTATGTTTTGCTAATATATCATATAAGCCGTTTTTACCTCTTAATAAATTTTTATTTATAAAAAGAAAAAACACGCTAAAAAATGACAAAATCGGTTACAACAACAAGTAGGTTTTACTTGCTAAAATACATCTGTAACAAAAACGCACTAGTAACAGATTTGGGATTTTAGACTTATGACATACGACTTAGTGATAAAACTTATATTTTTGATTATAACGGTGCTGTTGTCTGTTCCGACGGTGCATTTCACTGTGTTTGCTTTGGTAGGCTTGTTTGCAAAGAAAACCTATCCGCAAACATCGCAACGGAAAAAGTACGGCGTGGTAATTTGCGCACGCAACGAAGAAAAAGTTATCGCCAATCTTATTGAAAGCGTCAAAAAGAACAACTATCCGCAGCAACTGCTGACAATTTTTGTCGTTGCACACAACTGCACCGACAGCACGGCTCAAAAAGCCAGAAATGCAGGCGCAGTGGTGTACGAGTACAACAATCCCGACGAACGCACCAAAGGATACGCATTGAAACGTCTTTTTCAGTGCATCGGGGAAGACTACGGCATAGAAAGTTTCGACGGTTTTCTGATGCTGGACGCCGACAACATTCTTGCCGACAACTTCATTGAAAAGTTGAACGACGCCTTTGTGTATTACGGAGGAAAGGAAACAATCACATCCTTCCGCAACAGCAAAAATTTCGGTCAAAACGTAATTTCCGGCTTGTACGGTTTGCACTTTGCCAGCGGTTGCCGTTTCGAAAGCCGTGGCAGAACAATCTGCGGTTGTTCCGCAAGAATTCAGGGAACGGGCTTTCTGATGCCCTCGGACGTGGTGAAAGACGGCTGGAAGTACGTTACCCTCACCGAAGACTGGGAATACACTGCCGACCAAATTTTGCAAGGACGCAAAATCCGCTACTGCGACGACGCCATGTTCTTTGACGAACAGCCGTCCTCGGTAAAAATAATGCTTCGTCAGCGTTTGCGTTGGGCAAAGGGATGTTTGCTTGTTTTTGCAACCAAATCCAGACAGTTGTTTTGCAGTCTGTTCAAACGCAAAACTTCCCACAAAGGTTCCGCCTACGACATTTTGGCATGCATTGTGCCTTACACGGTAATAGGCGTGTTTTGCACTCTTTTGCAGGCAATTTTGCTTTCACCGCTGTTCGGCGTTGAAAGTTGGGGCGGCACAGGTTCTTTTCAGCAGTTTGTGTCGCAAAATTGGCTGTGGTGGGCAATAACCGTCGGAGGCGGATTTTTGCTTTATGTCATTCCTGCAATTTTGCTGTTTGTGGTGGAACGCAAACGTATCAAAAACGTTTCCCTTTTCAAAAAAATCCTCATCGTGCTGTTTTGGCCGTTGTTCAACCTCATCAACATGCCTTTACAGTTGATTGCCCTCTTCAAAAAGGTGGAGTGGAAAGCAATTCCGCACGAAGCGGCAATCACACACGATGCCCTCAACGGCAGTAAAACGCCTGCCATTGCCTGTGAAGTGGTGGCAACCACGGCACAGCAAAAGCGTGCAAAGACTGCCTGTACTAAAGGCGAACAAAAAGTTTCCTGATTTGCAAATATTCAGTCCGAAAGTTGCTTTCGGACTTTTTTTTGTGCAAAATCGCCTTTACGGAAAGTTTTTACGCAAGGCGTTCGCCGTTTTGTCCCCGACACTCACTTTCACGCATTGTTTTTTTGCGTTAAGTGCCTTTTGTTCAACAAACAAAGCGCCGTTAACGTTTTTTCATTCCTTGTATTAAATGTTGTACTTGCACAGGCAAAATATTTGTTGTATAATAAAATATATATTGAAATTGGCTAAGAGGTGTGCCGTGTTCGGAAAAAAGAAAAGGTACAACTACAAAATAGGTCTGGCACTGTCCGGCGGAGGTACACGGGGCTTTGCGCATTTAGGGGTGTTTCGTGCCTTGGAAGAGTGGCACATTCCCGTGCATTGCGTTGCAGGCACCAGCGTCGGCAGCATAATGGGCGCAATGTACAGCGCAGGTTTGCCGTGGCAGACAATTCTGGAAGAGGCACGCACTCTCACCAAAAAAGACATATTAAACAAGCGTTTTGCAATAGGTTCCGATTCCGCCAACATCGAGGAAATTGCCGAAAGGCTGTTGGGAAACCTTACTTTCGACAAACTCAAATTGCCTTTTGCCGCCGTTGCCGTGGACATTGCCACGGGAAACGAAGTTGTGCTGACAAGCGGAGAAGTGTCCAAGGCGGTGTCGGCAAGCAGTGCCGTGCCTGCGCTGTTCACCCCCGTCAAAATGGGCGACATGGTGCTTGTGGACGGAGGCTTGCTAAACAATATGCCTGCCGACGTATGTCGCAAGATGGGCGCCGACGTGGTAATATCGGTGGACCTCAACCACACAAGGGGGAAGGGCACAACGTCTACAAAGTTGTTGGATATTCTCATTGCAACGTGGAACATTACCACCAAAGGCACGGTGTACAAGGGGGAAATCAACAGCGATGTGATAATCACTCCGGAACTGAGTGCCTACAAAAACACCAGATTGGAAAATATCGATGAAATGGTATCGGAAGGTTACAGGGCAGCGGCGGAAAAAATGCCGGATATAATGCAAATTTTGCAAACTAAATTTTGAGGTGAAAGATGAAATTGTCCAAAAACAGAATTTTTGCAGTTGCTTTGCTTTTGGCAGTGATGTGTTGCACGCTTTTTGTCGGTTGCGACGTCACAACTACGGTGTATTTCAACCCCAACTACGACGGAGCGGAAAAAATAACAGTGGAAATGGGTTTTGGCGACAAACTCACTCCGCCGCAAGTCAGCCGAGACGGCTACTACGTTGAAGGATGGTACCTTGAAAAGGAATGTACAACGCCTGTAAACGATTTCGGTCTGGTTTGGACGGGAAGCGAATATTTCGCCAAATGGAATCCCAATCCCGTTTCGCTGTCGGCTACGTACGACGGGGTACTGTTTGAGGGAGGCACTCCTTCTAAGGACAACGTAACCGTCACCGTAAACTATTTTGACGGCACAACGGCGCAAGTTTCCGATTTCGAGGTGGATTTCGGCAACGTTACCGACAGCGCCGGAACAAAAACCGCAACGGTAACTTACACCGAACACGGCGTAACTGTCAACGGCGAGGTTACTTTGAACGTGGCTGCCGTAGCGTTGCAGAGTATTGCCGCTACCTACACAGGCAAAAACATAGTGGTGGGCGGACAACTTAATCACCAAGATATAACAGTCGAGGCAACCTACAACGACGGAAGCACTCAAACGGTAACCAATTTCGCCGTAGGCGCATTTTCTTCCGCAGTGGCAGGCACGCAGACGGTGGAAATTTCCTACACGGAAGACAACGTTACCGTGTCCGACACAATTTCCGTAACCGTTGTGGAAGAGGGCGCAATGGCAAGCGGCAGTTTGTCCATTCACTTTTTGGAATTGGGCAACGCCTACACAGGCGACAGCGTGTACATCAAGGCGGGCGACACGGATATTCTTATTGACGCAGGCAGCCGCAAGGACAGCGCATCTACAATATCGGATTACATCGACGACTACTGCACCGACGGCGTGTTGGAATACGTTGTGGTAACGCACGCCCATCAGGATCACATTGCAGGTTTTGTCGGGTCTTCAAAGGATACGGGACTTTTTGAAAGATACGAGTGCGAAACGATAATAGAATTTGCCCGCACCAATGCCACAACGGCAATTTACGAAGACTACTGCGAAAAACGCAATGCCGAAGTTGCCGAGGGAGCCAACTGCTACACTGCTCTGGAATGTGTAAACAACGAAAACGGTGCTCAGAAGGTGTACGACCTGACGGGCGACGGTTCCGTAACCATGGAAATTTTGTACCAGGAATTTTACGAAAACAAGGCTAGCGACGAAAACGATTATTCCGTGTGCGTGCTAATCACACAGGGCGAAAATCACTATCTTTTGACGGGCGACCTTGAAGAGGCTGGCGAACAGTCGCTGGTGGAAAACAATCCCGATTTGCCCGAAGTTGTGCTTTACAAGGGCGGACATCACGGCTCTTACACGGCGGCTAACGAAGTTTTGCTTTCCAAAATAAAGCCACAATACGTCTGCATCTGTTGTTGCGCCGGTACCGTGGAGTACATGACTCAGGGTACGCAAAACCTTCATCACACCTTCCCTGCGCAGGAATTCATCGACAGGGTTGCTCCCTACACCGATTGTGTGTACGTAACAAGTCTTATGCACATCAAGTTTGACGAATCCAAAAACAAATGGGTAAATGACTACGTCGAATCCATGAACGGCAACATCGTTTTCAGTTGTATCGATGGTGTAATAACTTTGCAGTGTTCCAACAACGACACCAAACTGAAAGATACGCAGTGGTTCAAAGAAAACCGAACGTGCCCCGATGCGTGGAGGGAATGACGTGATTACATTCTCTTTTGAAGGCACTTCTCACGGCAAGGGGTACAAAGGCGTGATACACGGTTTGCCGACGGGATTTTGCTTTGACGTGGAAGAAATAAACGCCCAACTTGCCTTGCGCAAACAGGGCGTCGGGCGCAGTTCCCGCCAGACTTTCGACGACGTGGCGGATTTCGGAGGTCAAAAAAAGGTAACGGTAAATGGCGATGTGGAATTTTTCGTTGCCAACCGTTGCGTGGAACGGCGTGAGGAAATAACGGCTTTAAGAAGCGGTCATTGCGACGTAACGGGAAAAGCCCGTTTTCCCGACATGACTGCGAGAGAAATTGCGGAAGTCGCTTCCGCACGCAACAGCGTGTGTTACGTTGTGTTGGGGGCTATCTGCAAGCAACTTTTGCGCCAAAAAGGCGTTTTTACCTATCACTACGTGGAAAGAATAGGCAAAATATCTTCCCGAAACCGCTACGTTTTCGGCGTGTCGGAAAAGCAACCGCATTTTCCCGTTGTGCATTGTCCGTGCCGTTACGCAACGGAAAAAATAGTGGAAAAAATTCAACTTGCACGGCAGCAGGGCAACAGTCTGGGAGGCGTTGTGGCAGTGGGCGCAACGGGCGTTCCGTGCGGCGTAGGGGAAATTTTACCCTATTCGGCACGTCTGGATGCACAAATTGCCGCAAATCTTTTGGGTATTCCTTCCGTTAAGGGAATTTCCTTCGGTCAGGCGGAAAAAAACGCCGATTCCGACGGTGTTTCGGCAAACGACAAACTGGGCGTGGAAAATGGAAAAATTGTGTATCTCGAAAACAAATGCGGCGGCATTGTCGGCGGTATTTCCAACGGCAAGGACATTTTGTGTCATCTCACGGTCAAACCCGTTCCCACCGTTAAGGGGCTGACTACGGTGGACAGCAAAACTTTGCAACAGGTGCCACAGCACTACGAGCGTGCCGACACCTGCGTTGTGCCGAATGTCGGCGTAATTGCGGAAAACATTCTGGCGTACGTCATTGCCAATCAGATGCTGTCCCAAAGGCTTATTTAACATTCAGATTTTCCATTATGGTAATTTTCGGTAAATTCGACAAAAACAACTACAAAAACCGTCTGATAGTAACGGACCAAAAAATCGCTCAACTGTACGGGTTGGAGGGCGATGTCTTTTTGTTGCCACGTGGGGAAAAGGCCAAAACCTTTGCGCAGGCAAAAAAACTGTGCCAATGGTTTTTGCAACACCGTCTGCAAAAAAGCGACACCGTCGTGGCGGTGGGAGGCGGTTCCGTAGGGGATACTGTCGGTTTTTGCGCCGGCATTTTCAAACGTGGCGTCAAACTGTTGCACGTTCCCACAACGCTTTTGGCGCAGGTGGACAGCAGCATTGGCGGTAAAACGGCTTTGGACCTCGACGGAGTGAAAAACGCCGTCGGCTCCTTTTACGCCGCCGACACCCTCATCGACACGGATTTTTTGAAAACACTGGACAAAAAGCAGTTGAAAAACGGCTACGGGGAAATTTTGAAGTACCGCATGCTGGACGGCGAAGTAGACGCCGTTGCACGGCAGGGCGATTTGCAAAAAACAGTCGTGTGTTGCGCCAATTTCAAGCAACGCATTGTACAAAAGGACCCTTTCGACAACAATGAAAGAAAAATTCTCAACTTCGGACACACTGTCGGACACGCCATGGAACTGTCCCTTAAATTGCCTCACGGCGAAGCGGTGGCAAACGGTTTGTACTACGAAACGCTTTTGGCGTACAAAACGGGTTTGACGGATGCACGTTATCTGCAACATTGGACGCAGGAAATAAAAAACATTTTCCCCGTCAGGGCTTTTCAAGAAAGCATGATACCTCTTATGACCAACGACAAAAAGAATTCCGACGGCAAAGTGTGCGTGATTTTGCCACACAACGGCGTTTTTTCACAACACTTTTTCACCACGGAAACGCTGAAAACACTTCTTTGCAATGATTAATTTCACTTCACAATTTGCAATAAAAACCAACGTGTCCTGTGGCGACAAATCTCTTTCCCACAGGGCGCTTATTTTGGCGGCGATTGCCGACGGCGAATGCCGTGTCAAAAACCTTTCGCCATGCAGCGACGTGATGTCCACAGTGCGCTGTTTGCGAAAACTTGGGGCAAAAATTACTATCTCAGGTAACACGGCGCACATTGTCCCCATTGCAACGCCCACGGCAAAAACCGTTCTCGACTGCAACAACAGCGGCACTACGGCACGGCTTTTGGCGGGACTTTGCGCAGGGCTTGGCGTAGATGCCAAGTTCGTGGGCGACCAATCCCTTTCCCGCCGTCCCATGGCAAGGGTTTTGCAACCGTTGTCGCAAATGGGTGCAAGGTTTGCCACGGGGAAGGGAATGCTGTTTGAAATGCTTCCCTCCCGCCTTTCGGCGTGCCACGTTACGTCCGATGTTCCTTCGGCGCAGGTAAAAAGCGCAGTACTTTTGGCGGGACTTTTCGCCGACGGAGAAACGGTTTTCACGGAAAATGTGCCGACACGCAACCACACGGAAAATCTTTTGTTGCACACCGGTGCGTCGTTGCAAGTGCACGGCAAGGAAATTTGCATTCAAAAAAGCCGTCCGCACTCTTTTGAAATATCTTTGCCCAACGATTTTTCCTCCGTGGCATATCTTATTGCGCTGTGTTTGCTTTCGGGGCAACAAAAAATGTTCCGCAATGTGTGCGTCAACGAAAGACGTATCGGCATGGTAAAAATTTTGCAAAAAAGCGGAGCGAAAATAACTTTTCTCAACAATCGAAAGTATTTTGGCGAAGATGTTGCCGACATTATGGTGGAAAAAAGCGGCCTTTCGCCTATTTTTGCAACCTACGGCGAGGTGTGCGACGCAATAGATGAAATTCCCGTACTTGCGTCGTTGGCTGTCGCAACCAAGGGCAAACATCTGTTTTGCAACGTGTCGGAACTGAAACACAAGGAAAGCGACCGTATTCAGGCGATAATCCGTACTGTCTGCGCCTGCGGACAGCGTGCCTTTTCAGAGGGAGAAAACCTGTGTATCGAAAGTGACGGAAACGTTAGGCAAAAACCGCATTTCAACGCTTTGGGCGACCACCGCATTGCCATGAGTCAGGCTGTGCTGTGCCTTGCGGTGTGTGGCGGAGGCAGGGTGGACAACGAAAATTTCGACGTGTCTTTTCCCGACTTTTTGAAGGCTGTCGGCGTGCATCCCCTGTCCTTTGCGGTGGTGGGAAGCAATGTGAAAAACAGTCTTTCGCCTTTGCTTATGGGCGTGCTGTCATCCCGTGCCGACGTTTGCTGTACCTACAACGCCGTGCAACTTCCTGCAGACGTTTCCGACAAAAAACTTTTGAGTTGTCTTGACGGTTTTGACGGCGTCAACCTAACAATGCCCTTCAAAGAGCGTGTGGCGTCGCTGTTGGGTTGCAGTACAAAATCCGTCAATACGGTTGGTAAAAACATTACCCCGACAAGTACTGACGGCTACGGCATTGTCAGGGCTTTACAGGCGCACAACGTGCCTTTGCAAGGCGCAAAACTGTGGATTGTAGGGGCAGGAGGCGGTGCGGAGGCGTGCGTTGAGCAGTTGCAAAAGTACGGGTGTGATATGCAGATTGTCAACCGCACGCAAAGCAGGGCGGACGCCCTTTCCCGTAGGTATTGCTTGAAAAAAGTGGAAAATCCTCAGGGAGTGCTTTCCTTCGTGCCGGAGTGCGATTTCGAACAAAGTTTGCAACTGCCGTCGTCGGTGCGTTTCGTGCTTGTTTCGGCGTACATGGGGTACAGCGGGCTGAAAGCGCAGGCTTTGCAACGTGGATTGGAATTTATCGACGGCAGAGAAATGCTGTATCACCAGGGCGACGCAAGTTTTGCCCTCTGGACGGGTAAAAAAGTCCAAAACAATTTTGAAAGTTTCCAAAAGGAATGGGAAAAATGAAAATTTTGGTTCTCAACGGCGTAAACATGAACATGCTGGGCAAACGCAATCCGCAACAGTACGGTACTGACACGCTTGCACAGTTGGAAAAGAAAATTTCATCGCACATTGAAAGTTACGGTTGGCAGGCGGAGTGTCGTCAAAGCAACTGCGAAGGCGTGCTTGTGGACATTTTGCAACAGACGGATGCCGACGGAGTTGTATTAAATGCCGGCGCTTACAGTCATTACAGCCTTGCTCTGCGAGATTGCATTGAAAGTCTGCCCTTTCCCGTTGCCGAAGTGCACATGACGGACATTTCCAAAAGGGAAGTTTTTCGACACACCGACGTGCTGAAAGAAGTTTGCCAAGGTTATTTTTGCGGAAAAGGATTGCAAAGTTACCTTGACGCCGTGGATTTTTTGGTGTCGGAGGTTAAAAAATGAAGGTGGTGCTGATAGGCTTTGCCACTTCCTACAAAACGTCTGCGGGCAAGCAACTTGCCGAGATGCTTAAGTGCGACTTTTACGACATCGATTGCGAGGTGGAAAAGACAACGGGACAAAGCATTGCGGAAATTTTCCGCACTCGTGGAGAAGAGGCATTTCGTGTTGCGGAAGAGAGTGCGGTTCAATCTCTTGCCGACAAAAGCGGCGTCGTGGCGTGTGGCGGAGGTACGCCTTTGTGCAAGATTTTTGACAGCCTGTGTAAAAACGCTGTGGTGGTGTGGCTGAAAACATCCCCTCAATGCGTTTTCAATCGCCTCGAAAGGGGCACAAGACCATTGTTCGACAATCTTTCCCTACTTCAATTACAGCAAAAAATTGCAGATAGGGAAAGCGTCTACCGTCATTTTGCCAACGCCGTGGTGCCTACGGACGGTAAAACCTCACGTCAGGTGGCGGAGGAAATTTTTTCTCTGCTTCAATAATATCAACTAGGGCGCAAGCCCTTTTTTGTTTGCAAATTATCGTGCCGTGTATTGAAACAAAACCGTTCACTGTAAAAAAAGGCTTTTTCGCTTGATGTTTTCAAAAATGTGTGCATTTGTAGGTGAATAAAGTTTCTTGCGGCAGTTTCACAGCACTTTAAGCAACGAATTTTGTGTTGCTACAATCCTTTGTGTGTAAAACGTCGTTCAACGGCAAATTGCAGTGCCGTCAATTACAAGACGTCCTCGTGTTCTGCACAACGTAAAAACGTTGCCATTTGATAATTTTTCAACTTTCTCAATTCAACAATCCAATTTGTTTTCCTAAGAAAAGACGGTAATTGAAAAAGCCTACATTTGTTTTGCAAAGGCATTTGTATCAACGGGTCGGTTGCATATTGTAACTCTGCCGACAAAACATATACGGCAAAATTCTGATGTACATCGCCCCGCCCTTTAGGCGGGTGTCCGTATAACAGTTAATGGAGCGCATCGATACCGATGCGCTCCATTTCTCATGTCCATTCATTCAATTGCAGGAAGCCTTGGCTCTCCATTTGGGAGAGCTGTCACCGCAGGTGACTGAGAGGGTCTTACAGCCGATTTTGAATGGTAATGTCAATTTCTTCGCACACACCACGAAAATCCCTGTCAATATCCCGGTTGGAAAATCGTAAGACCTCCAAACCCAGAGCCGACAAAAATGCGGAACGTTCTGCGTCATATGCCATGCCTTGAGGCTCATAATGTTGAGAACCGTCCACTTCGATAACCAGCTTTGCAGAAGCGCAGTAAAAATCCACGATAAATCTGCCAATAATCCGCTGTTTGTAAATCTTTACCGGGTATTTGCGGAGAAAAAGATACCAGAGCTTGCGTTCATAGGGAGTCATTTCCCTGCGAAGCCGCCGGGCGTTTTCCAATTGGCTATTGTCTTTTGGTATGGTCATATTTTACCCTCTCAGTCGGCTTCGCCGCCAGCTCTCCCAAAGGGAGAGCCAAGTGCCGCGTTCAACGCACTACACCGAAAGGTGTATAGAAGTGCGCCCTTTGTCTGTTCGATAAATAAGAATTGACTTATTTCTTTACTCGTTTGGATAAATGAAGCTCGCTATCATTGATATATCCGAGTTTATAGTATAGTGATTGGGCGATAATATTTTCGGTTCCCGTGAGAAGTTCATATTTATGAAGAGGATAGTTCTTGATGCAATAATCCTCTGCAAAAGCAATCATCTCACTTGCAACACCTTTTTTTCTGTAGGCTGGGCGAACATACACTTCTGTAATTTCAGGCATGTATTCATCGTAACAGAATGATTTTTTCAACTGAACACAAACAAAGCCAGTCAATACACCGTTTTCATCATCAACAATGACTACTTCCTGCTGATTATACATAAGGGAATTCCGAATGTTGTCTACTGTCGTTTCACCTGCGCCATTGAACTCGTCATTCAGCGCACCTAACTGTACGGCATCTTTTACTGCAGCTTTTCTTACCATGAGAACATCTCCAAATCTTGATTTGGTCAATTTACTTTATAATATCATAATTTGTCCGGACATGCAAGTATAATATCATAATTTGTCCGGACATGCAAGAACAGGCACAACAGTATCATCTGTTGTGCCTGTTCACTGTTTTACGAGCACCGCCCCTTTATACGTGTGAGAACGGTTTTTACTGTGCAAGCGTTACAAACGCCGCACGACTTTCAACAGTGCAAAAAGGTGCAAAAAAAGACGCAACATTGCAGTTGCGTCTTTTTTAATTGTTTTTAATGCTATTGAATGGAGTTGTTGCGTTTTTTGAACACTTTCACAACGATAACGATGAGCAATGCGCACACCAACGCCACGCTGGAAATAACGGAGAGAAGCAGTGCCACGTCCACTTTGTTTCCTTCGGGGGTTGTTTCGGGTGCGTCATCTTCTACGGGTTCAGCCATGGCGTTTTCCACAATGGTTGTCCAATCGGGTTGAGAAATTGCAACGTTGCTGTTTTCTGCAAGGGCGGTAAATTCCGCATCGGTAAGTTCCTCAAACACGGTGTATCCTTCGGATGCCGTGAAGGTGATTCTCTCACGATCCGTCTTTTCGCTTTCTTTGTCGGTATCAACGGTGTAAGTTCCCAAGGTGTTCATTGCGGCGTAGTCGTAGTACACGGTGCCCTGCTGTTTAACGCTGCCGTCAATGCTTCCGTTGAAAAGTGCTACACGCACAGTCATGTTTTCTTCGCCCGTTGCAATCACGATGTAGTAGCGTGCCCAGCCGTTTCCTTCTTCGGCGCTCGAAGTAAGTCCGAATTTTCCGTCATCGGCAACTGTTGCGCCTGCTTTGGTTTCAATCTTGCCAACAACGGCATTTGCACGGGTGTCTGCGCCGTTCTTGACTACGTAGAAGTAGGGGTTAGCGTCGCCTTCCGTTTTAACCAGCACGGAGAATGCGTACACCGTCTTTGCCGACAGGGTAATGTCGTTGGACAGGTAGCCGAATGCCGTTGCCGTATTGTTGGTAATTTTCAGGATGTTCTGTTCGGAGTCGTCGTAGTAGGGAGCGTTTCCGTTGACGTTGTTTCTTTCGACAATTCCTTCCACGGCTTCCTGCGTCGTTACAAGACCGTCAATGGTGTCGTTGCCCTTGCCGTCTTTGTAAATTACGTTGTAACCTGCAAAAACGGGAATCCAACTTGTGGGTTGCAAGGGGTTGCTTGTGGAAATGTTGGAGAAAGAACCGTTGTTCACCGTTGTGGAAGCGGTGCTGCCTACAAGACTCACTTTCTTTGCGTAGGTACCGCTGGAAGCGGAGGAGTAGTCGGAAGCGGAAATTGCTTCAACGTAGGGGGAGGTTACAAACAGCGTTCCGTTGGGGGTGTATTTGCCTTCGCTGGAATAGCCGTTGACGTTACCCAATGCCAACACAACACGCACCGTCGTTTCCGAAGCGGAGGTGGGTTTAAGGTAGATGTCGTATTTTGTCCAGCCGCAGTTGTTGTCGGTGTCAATTTCCTGACTTGTAACCACCGATGTGAAACTGCCGTTGTTGAGATCTTCCCACTTGCCGTCCTTCAACGATTGCAACATTATGTTTGCTTGTGCGGTAACGTTGTTTTGGTCTACACGCACCCAAAAACTGATGTGCAGGTGGTCTTTGAGGTCGTCGCTGGATTTGACAACAATGTTGTTGCCGTTCCACTTGTCAAGCATCAATGCCACCGTGTTTTTGTTTGTGCCGTCGTTGGACACTCTGTAAATGGAGAAGTGGTCGTTGAGCGTGAAGGGAGAATATGCTTCGCCTTCAACCTTGGCATTTTCCAAAGACAGGTAGTCTTCCAAGGTGATGGGCGTAGCCGTCGTTCCGTCGTAGTTTACAAGTTCGGAGTATTCGCTTGCTGCAATTTCGTCGTCTTCACCGATTATTCCGTAATTGGTGGTGTTTTCGGTGTTGGCAACGAATTTGCGGTATTCGTTGGCGGAAACCGTTTCGTAGGTGATGTCGTCGATAAACAGCACGCCGTCGGCAAGGTCGTTGGTGTAGCAGTTGCCGATACCTACGCTGACAACAACTGAGCGGGAGCCTGTTTCACGGTTGAACAGATAAAGTTCGTACGCTTTCCAGCCTTCTGCCTTTTCAATTTCAAAAGAGTAGGCGTATCTGTCATCGTCCTTTGCCGAAAGGTTGGAGGAGGAGTACTTTTGTACCGCTATTGTAGCCTTGCTGGTGTCGCCCAACAAAGAGGTGTTCAGCCAGATTGTGATTTTTGCGGAGGTTTGAGAACCTATCGAAAAACTGCTGGAAAAGATGCTTGCGTTGGTAGCATGTTTTGTTCCGAACATGTAAATGTTTGTGTCAAGGTCTTCGTCGTGAATACCGGGGTTGGTTGCCGTTATTCCCTGTGAAGCGAGGTCGGCGCTTACGCTTGTCCATGCCTCGTCGTCGGTGTCGATAACGCCGGAAATGACTTTTTCGCTGTCGGTAATTTCCGTAAATCCGTGCGTATCTCCGTCGGGTGCCTTGTAGGTGTAAGTTGTCCAGTTGTCAGCCGATTTGGGGAAAGTGTCGCTTTCATCATCAAAATAGGCAAAGTCGCCATTTTTGATGTACAGAGTGGATGTTCCGCTGCTGCCGCCGTCGCTGCCGTCATCGGGTGTTGTTGTCGGCTGTTTCAAAACCAACGCCAACGACACAGCCAAAATAACAGCCATCACCAAACAAATTACGGTAATGTAAATTGTTCTGACGGTTGTCGGAGAAAGCGGTTGTTTTACTACTTTTTTACTTGTCTTACTCATTTTAGTTACCTTTTCATACAAATAGTCAGATGCAAAACTGCATACTTGACATTATTTTAATACAAACTAAAATAAAAATCAATCAAAATGAGGGCATAAACTCACACAAGGAAAACAAATTATGCATATGACAGGAAAAAGTAAAGTAATTTTGTTGTCCGTCGGTGCGCTTTGCGGCTTTGTCAACGGCTTTTTGGGCGGAGGCGGAGGCGTTTTGGTAATGACATTGTTGCTTTCCGTGCTTAAATTGCACCAAAAGAATGCGCAGGCAACGGCGTTATTGGTAATTTTGCCACTGACGGTGATAAGTGCGGTAGTGTATCTTTGGCAAGGCGCAGTAGAGTGGCAACCCACACTGTGGTCCACGGCAGGCGTCGTTGCGGGGGGAATAGTGGGAGCGTTGCTTCTTTCCAAACTGAAAGGCACCACGGCAAAGGTGATTTTCGCCCTCGTGTTGGTGCTTGGAGGGGTAAAAATGCTGTTGTAACAACGGCAAACTGCATTGCGCACGTTTCGGTCGTTGTTGCAAAAAAACAAAATGCTTGCGGAGGACAGATGAAGGTTTTTTTACTTATTTTGTTTGGATTTCTCTCGGGAATAGTTGGGGGAATGGGCATGGGAGGCGGCACACTGCTTGTGCCGTTGCTTTCCTTTTTGGATATTCCGCAAAAAACAATTCAGGCAATAAACCTCGTAAGTTTCCTGCCTATGTGCGTGGTCGCCCTTGCAATTCACGCCAAAAACAAGTTGGTCAAGCCGAAAGGTATTTTGTGGGTGGTAATTCCCGCCTGTATTTTTGCCTTTGCGGGCGCATTTTTCGCAGGCAAAGCGCAGGACAGACTGTTGCGCATCTGTTTCGGGTTTTTCCTGATAGCGGTGGGGATATGGCAACTGATTGTGGCAACAAAACCCAAAAGAAAAAGATACACGGTAGTGTATTCCCGTGTGCGCTGTCTGAAAAGCAAATATCCTTTGTTGCAAGGCGAAAAATAAAACCAGGTTTTCGCTGCCCTTTTTCCCGAAAATGCATCGGAAAACAACGTCGGAAAAAAACATTGAAAATAACGTCGGAAGAAAATAACTTCGGAAAATGATATCGTGCAGTAACGAATTGTTTGTAGACCCCGCACTTTTGTAAAAGGAAAGTTTTTCAATTAAAGAGGTGGCACGCATGCAGCGGTTGAACGGCAAAAATTAGGCTTTGCCGCAATTCCAAACGCTGTCTTTTACACAGGTGAAATGTTGCTTTTTGTACAGTTTTCATTCCACCGTTTGTAAAAAACAATAACATTAATTTGTTAAAACGCATTTTTTGCAACAAAAAAACTTCCCGATTAAGGGAAGTTTTTTTCGCATGTGTTTTGTCAACTGATAAGTCCCATGAGGTTTTCGTACGTTCCCTGGAAAAACAGGAAAATAACGATAACGGCAAGGCAAACGTAGAAAATAATTCTGAAAACAATGTTGCGTTTGGACATTGCTTCCAAACCTACCACGGCGACAAGCAACAGCGAGCCGTAGTGTATGGCAATGTTTATGATTTTTTCCACAACGGGTACGCTGCTCAAAAATCCGACTTGCGCATTGGCAAGGGCTACTATGTAGATGACCACCATCAAAACGGCAATAATTTCACCCAAGATGTCAAAAAACTTTTCCAGTCGTTTCATTGCATATCCTCCTTGAAACTGATTTGCAGTCTAATTATAAGGCATTTTACCCCGTCAGTCAATACGCTTGCAAACATTATCTCAACAATGAAAAATTTGTCGCCGTGTTTACTGTGAAGCGACAAAACAAAAACATTATCTTTGCAAGTAGTTTTGCAAAGGTGTTGCAAAATCGGCAAAAATTTGGTAAAGTATAGGGGTAAAAGAGTGGTGAAAATGAATTATCTTGCTTTTGACATAGAAGCCGCCAACGGGTACAAGCCGGACAGCATTTGCAGTGTGGGAATTGTCGTTGCCGACGAAAATTTCAACATACTGTACAAAACCAATATATGGGTCAATCCCAAAACGGCGTACAACCTCAACGGCACACGCAAAAACGTGGGCATAGACTTGCATTTGGACAAAAAACTGCTCAACAGTTCCCCCGATTTCGCTCACGTCTATCAAAATATCAGGGACTTTTTGACAAATCCGCAGTACATTGTAATGGGACATGCGGTGGACGCCGACGTGCGCATGCTCAACGCCGCATGCAAAAGGTATCGTCTGCCTTCCATAAATTTCCGCTTTATCTGCACGCAGTTGCTGTACAAACTGTACAAGGGGGAAAAGGACGTAAAGGCGCTTTCCAAAATAGCGGCGGAACTTGGCATAACCTACCACGAACACAACTCCGAAGACGATGCGTGGATGTCTTTGCAGACGTTGAAGTACCTTGTCGGCGAAAGCAACCTTTCGGTGGAACAACTTTTGCAAAAGTACCGTGTGCGCATCGGAAGCAACGAAAATTTTCAGTTGGTGCGTCCTGTAAGTTTGGAAGGGCAGGTTTCCAAAAAACACCTCACACAGCAGGCGGTGGAAAAAATAAAGGCTTTTGCCCAAACGGTGCCTTCGGAGGGAAAGTCCTTACACGGAAAGGTTTTTTGTCTGGCACGTTCGTTGGAATTGTCCGACAGCGAGCAACTGTACAGTGTGCTGAAAAAGATATTTTCCAACGGCGGAAGGTACTCTTCCAAGTTGGCTAAGGGCAACGTGTATCTCAAAAACTCCTTTTCCAGCGAGCAGGACATTATGCGGGAAAGACGTGTGGCGGAAATGGCTGCAACCGATGACATAGCAATTCAAACCGTTGAAGAATTTTTGCAAGGAGATTGTATGAAAAACAAAGCGTTGGAATTTTTGAAAGTTCACAAACAGACGGCAGAGGAAGTAAACGAACAAGAGCAGATAAAGTTGTTTGTCGACGATATGCACAAGGGCCTTTGCCAAAAGGGGCAAACAATTCCCATGATTCCCACCTATCTGTGCAACATCGACCGTTCAAAAATCAAATTCGGCAAGCGTATTCTCATTGACGCAGGCGGTACAAACTTTCGTTCCGCCGTGGGCAGTTTCGACCAAAACGGCAAAGCGGTAATTGAAAAACTCCGCAAGACCACCATGCCCGCTTCCGGCGGAGAGGTGCTGTCAAAGCAGCAGTTTTACGACAGAATTGCGCAAAACATAGCCTATCTTTGCGATGACGGCGAAGATGTGGGCTTTTGCTTTTCCTATCCCGTCAATATGGCAAGCGACATGGACGGAGAAGTGGTCAGTTTCAGCAAAGAAGTGAAAGCGCCGGAGGTAATCGGCACCAAAGTGGGCGCCGAAACGTTGGCTTCCCTCGCTAAGTACAGCGACAAACCCCGCAAAATAGTAATTCTCAACGACACCGTTGCCACCTTGCTTGGCGGAATGGCAACCTCCCACGAAAAGTTTTCCACTTACCTCGGCTACATCTACGGCACAGGCACAAATATCTGTTGCATTGTGGACACCGACAAAATAACCAAGGTGGAGGGGCTTCCTAAAGGCAAAATGCTCGTCAACATGGAATGTGGCGGCTACGACAAATTCCCCACGGGCGATTTCGACAAAGCGGCAATACACCGCACCGATTTGCCAAACAGTCAACTGTACGAAAAGATGACAAGCGGCAAATATCTTGCGGAAATAATACACGAGGCGCTGTGCGTTGCCCTCAAAGAAGGCTACATAGAAAGTGCCGTCGGTGCCTTCGATCTGAAAGACGTTTCGCAGTTTCTCACAGAAGACGACGGCGCAATTTACCATATGCTTTCCGAAAAGGACAGGGAATTTGCCCGTGAAGTGTGCCGTCAACTGATAAAGCGTGCCGCCAAACTTGGTGCAATAACAAATGCGGCGACGGCATCCGTTACCTGCACCGACAAGTCCCTTCCCGTTGCCGTTGTGGCGGAAGGAACAACCTTCAACCGTCTGGTGGGGTATCGCAATTGGTTTGAAAAATATCTCGGCGAATATCTCTCGCACTTCGGCATAACTTACAAAATCGTACAGGGTGAGGAATTGAACCTTGTCGGCACGTTGATGGCAACAATGGTGCTGTGAGGTTGCATTCGTCCCAACAAATTAACACCAAAAACGGCTCCGACACTGTTGCGGAGTCGTTTTGAAATACAAGTACAGTAAATTACAGGCAAATTTTGCCACAGGAGAAAATTTTGACTAAACTAACGGACAGCGTACAAAAACCTTACAGGTACTTCGGCGGCGAATTCAACACACCGGATATGAACAAGCCTTGCGACGTGCGTTTTTGCATGTGCGTGGCAGACAGTTACGAAGTGGGAATGTCCAATTTGGGCGTACGCATTTTGTACTATCTTTTCAACTCGTTGGATGGCGTGGTGTGCGAAAGATGTTACACTCCCTTTGCCGACTACGAAAACTACCTGAAAGCACAGGGCAAATTGCTGTGCAGTCTGGAAACGCAAACGCCTCTCAAAAATTTCAATTTTGTGGGGTTTTCCATGCAGTACGAAATGTGCTACTCCAACGTGTTTCACATGCTGACGCTTGCCGGCATTCCCGTCAACAGTGAGGAAAGAGGCGATGAATTCCCCTTCATCGTGGCAGGCGGACCATGCACCGTCAACCCCGAGCCTATGTACAAGTTTTTCGACTTTTTCTTTGTGGGCGAAGGGGAAACGCCGTGGCCTCAGATATTGGAAGACTACCGCAAATTTCACGGCACCAAAAAGGAATTTTTGCGTTTGGTAGATGAAAAATACAGTTGTATCTATGTACCCTCTCTGCACCCTGCCGTGTACGATGGCGAAAAGGTGATTTCCCTTCCCGACAGAGAGGTGTGGCGAAACATCGAAAAGGATCTCAACACTACCTTCACCCCGCACACGCAACTTGTGCCTAACATGGAAATAGTGCACGACAGGGCTGTGGCGGAACTTTTCCGAGGCTGTGCCAACGGTTGCCGATTCTGTCAGGCTGGGTTTATCTACCGTCCCGTGAGGGAACGCACGGTGGACAACGCCTTCGACCTTTGCAAAACGCTGCTGGAAAGCACAGGCTACGACGAACTTTCCCTCAACAGTCTGTCAACGGGCGATTACAGCGGACTTATGCCCCTTTTGGACAGGTTGCTTCCCTATGCCAGGCAACATCACGTGCAACTCAATTTGCCCAGTTTGCGTCTGGACAGTTTCAAAGGTCAGATGGCTGAGGGCAACAGGAAAAGTTCCCTCACATTTGCGCCTGAGGCTGGCACACAGCGTCTGCGCAACGTCATAAACAAAAACATCACCGACGACAACATTTTTTCTACTTTGGAACAGGCATTTTTGCAGGGATATTCCTCTGTGAAACTGTACTTTATGTTGGGACTTCCCACCGAAACCATGGAAGACGTGGAAGGTATCTGCGACATTGCCTATCGGGTAAAGAAGTTGTACAAGCAGGTACGAAACAGCGCAAAGGACTTGCGTGTTTCCGTGTCCTGCTCGACGTTTATTCCCAAGCCTTTCACTCCCTTTCAGTGGTGCGGTTTTGCTTCACGCAGCGACATCGACCAAAAGCAACGGTACCTTTTTGAAAGGCTGAAAAAGGGCGGTTTTTCCTTTGCCTACAACGACTACGACGGTTCGCTGATGGAGGCGGTGCTTGCCCGTGGAGGAAGAAACGTTGCCGACAGCCTTTACAGAGCGTACCTCAACGGTGCGCGCTTCGACGCTTGGAGCGAGCATTTCCGCTTTCAGTATTATGCCGAGGCGTTTGATGCTTTGGGCGTGGACGTCAACGCCATTGTGTCGGAAAAGTCGTTGGATGAACTTTTGCCGTGGGATTTTGTCAACGTCGGCGTAACCAAGCAGTATTTCAAGCGTGAGTACAACCGTGCAATGCAGGCGCAGACAACCCCCTCTTGCACAAAGCAGTGCAACGGGTGCGGTCTGAAAAAATACGGCTTCTGCACCGAAACGGAGGGCAACAGACGTTGCGACGGCAAACAAAATGAACGGTAACGGGGTGGCAACATGGTAATTTTGAAATTTGAAAAAACTTCCACGGCGGCGCTTGCCGCCCATGTGGACACATTGCGTGCCGTAACCTACATTTTCAGACGTGCAGGGTTGGAAGTGGAGTATTCACAGGGATACAATCCCCACATGGAATTGGGTTTTTCCCCTGCAATACCTTTGGGCGTGGACAGTTTTTGCGAATACGTATCGGCAAAAACGGTACTTTGTCCCGATATTTTGCAAAAACTCAATGCCGTCTGCCCCCACGGAATACGTTTCGTGAAGGTATTTGAAAAAAAGGTTAACCTTGCGTCGCAGATAAACAGGGCGCAATTCACCTTGTACGCCAAAGGCATCGGCAACGTGGTAGAGGAAATTTGTTCCCCTCACTACCAAATTAGTTACACGGAACGTGGCAACACAGTAACAAAAGAGGTTTCCGACAGGATTTTTTCTGCGAAAAAGGTGGACTGCGACACGGCGGAGGTGATGTTGGCAACGGGAAACAGCAACTTGCGTCCCGACAGATTGGTTTGCCACCTGATGGCAAAACACAACCTTGTCGGCGATTACCGCATCGAAAAAACCTGCGCCTTCGTGGACTGCGAAAATGTCGACGACTTACTTGCACGTCAGTAGCGAGCGCTACGGTGTAGTGCCGTTTTTGCCTTCTGAAAAAATACAAACAAAGAAAATACAAGCAAATTTTGCTTTGACAAAAAGCAGAAAGCCATGCCCAAACGGCGGTTTGTAGGAGCGTTTGCGAGTAAATTTTGTTGTTTTTCAAAGCTGTATCTTTACAAAACGGCGAAAGACTTTGTTTTCAAATCTTTCAGCACAAATTATCCCGCCTTTTTCGGACGATTGCTGTGTTCAACCGTCTTTGAACAGTAAAACAACATTGTCGTTTTGCAGAATTTTCACTTGCAAGACTCAATTTGATACGCACAAAAATTCGTCGTCAGGCAAAAACCTGTGCCATATTTGAAAAAATGTGCGAAAAAGAGCAAAAGTGCTTTTGCATGGCGTTGCGAGGCAACATTTGCATTGATTCGGTACCAAAAATATATATACGGTTGCAAAAAATTTGTAAAGGAGTAAAATTGTGAAACATTTCGAAGAAAAATTGCCGGAAAATTATCGGTTAGTAAAAACTGTGGACGCTACGAAAGCCCCCTTTGCGGTTGTTTTCAATTTGCTGAGTTTGGTCATGATGGTGGGAGCCTTTGCCGTTTTGTATTTTGCTTTCGGAACGGATGTATCCCTTATTAAGGAACAGTTTCTCACATTGCCCGATTTCACGAAAATTTTGGCGTTGCTTTTGTTAGTTGTGGGCTTCATTGTCTACATTGTGCTTCACGAACTTGTGCACGGAGTTGTTTACAAGGCTTTCACCAAACGTAAGTTGACATTCGGCGTTACGATGACATGCGCTTATTGCGGAGTACCCGACGTTTTTGTGTACCGCACGGCGTCGTTGTGCGCTTTGCTTGCGCCCTTTGTTGTTTTCAGCATCGCCTTTATCGTTCCGATGTTTTTCCTGCAAAACACCGTGTGGTTTTTGTTGCTCGCCGCACTTTTTGCCATGCATTTTGGCGGTTGCGTGGGGGACCTCTACATTACTGTTTTGTATGTTTTCAAATTCCGTGACGGAAAAACGCTCATGCGTGATACTGGACCTGTGCAGACGTTCTACTTGCCACACGAAAAATCCTAAGAAAAAAGAAAGTGCCATCAAAGGAAAACTAACGGCAACGACATGGTGCTGTTTGAAATTTTGCGTCGAAAAACCGGTCGTTATGCATGAGTTTTGCTGTCATAAAGGGCGAAAAAGTTTTTTTCAATTTTTTTCAGGCAGTTATCCCGCCTTTTCAGACGGTTGTTGTGTTCACCGTATTTGAACAGTAAAACAACATTGTCGTTTTGCAGAATTTTCACTTGCAAGACTCAATTTGACACGCACAAAAATTTGTCGTCAGGCAAAAACCTGTGCCATATTTGAGAAAAGGGTGCGAAAAAGAGCAAAAGTGCTTTTTGTCAAATTGCTTTTGCATGGCGTTGCAAGGCAAAATTTGCATTGATTCGGCACCAAAAATATGCCTACGGTTGCAAAAAAAGTGTTAAGGAGTGAAATTTTGAAACATTACGAAGAAAAATTGCCGGAAAACTACAGGGCAGTAAAAATCGTTGATACAAAAAATCAGTTTACCGTCAAAGTTTTAGGATTTCTAAGGTTTGTTCTGTTTGCAGTTGTGTTTGCATTAGTACTTTTTGCTTTCGGAACGGACTTTCTGCAAATGTCGGAAGAATTTTATGCATTGTCTGATGTGCGGAAATTTTTAACGATTTTTCTTTTTATGGTGTGCTTTGCATTGTGCATGCTGTTGCATGAATTTTTGCACGCATTGGTGTACAAAATCTTCACTAAACACGGCGGACGTAGCGAGGTTTCCTTCCAGCGTGGTGCTGACAATAATGCACACTTAAAAAACATGGTGAAAATTGTTTTTTCCTTTTCCTATTCTTATCGTGGAGTTCCGGACATTTTTGTGTATCGCACGGCGTCGCTGTGTGCTTTGCTTGCACCCTTTGTTATTTTCAGCATCGCCTTTATCGTTCCGATGTTTTTCCTGCAAAACACCGTGTGGTTTTTGTTGCTCGCCGCACTTTTTGCCATGCATTTTGGCGGTTGCGTGGGGGACCTCTACATTACTGTTTTGTATGTTTTCAAATTCCGTGACGGAAAAACGCTCATGCGTGATACGGGACCTGTGCAGACGTTCTACTTGCCACACGAAAAATCCTAAGAAAAAAGAAAGCGCCATCAAAGGAAAACTAACGGCAACGGCAGGGTACTGTTTGAATTTTGCGTCGAAAAACCGGCCTCTATGCATGAGTTTTGCTGTCATAAAGGGCGAAAAAGTTTTTTTTAATCTTTTCAGGCAGTTATCCCGCCTTTTTCAGACGGTTGTTGTGTTCAACCGTCTTTGAACAGTAAAACAACATTGTCGTTTTGCAGAATTTTTCACTTGCAAGACTCAACTTGATACGCACAAAAATTTGCAAATGCATGCAACTGTACTGACGTTTGCGGAAAAGTTACATCAAAGTGTTCCTGCATTTCCTCGATTTTACAAACCGCCTTTGTAACGGCGTTACATGAAAAAAACATGGTTCGACGTAGGATGAAAAGTTTACTTGAAGTAACTTTTGTGCGGTACTGCGCACTTTGGCACTTTGTGCAATAAAATAAAAAAAGAAGCCTTTCGGGTACTGCCCGAAAGGCTTCACGTTTGTAAGAGTTCAGTCTGTAAGCCGAGTTCTGTCTTGAACGGTTATCTATCTACTGCTGTCGTTACCGACAGCCTCCAGCGAATTATGTCGAGATGCCGAGCAGGCATTTAATCTCATTTCTTGCACCGAGTGGGGTTTACAGTAACGAGTTGTCACCAACACGTTTGTAGGCTCTTACCCTGCATTTCCACCCTTACAACCGAAGTTGCGGTATATTTCTGTTGCACTTTCCTTGAAGTCGCCTCCACAGGACGTTATCCTGCACTCTTGCTCTGTGGTGCTCGGACTTTCCTCGTGAGTTTCCCCACGCAACCGTTCGGCTGTCTCTTACGGCGAAAGTGTACCACCCTTTTTGTGTTTTGTCAACGGATGAAAGCACAAGGGCGTTTGCTTTGCCCTGAACCTGCGTTATTTGCCGTTTGTTCAAGGTTTGTGCTTGTACAAAAGCAAACTTTTCAACGTCTTGCTTGGCGTTTGGCTCGTTTGTTCAAAATTTTCATTGTGCAATACAATAGTTTTACGGCATATTTTGAAAAAACTTTTCCCAAATGCCGTAGCGTTGTCGCATCTTTTTCTAAAAAGTATTTGTTCGCCGTTGTCGATATTTTTTACGCAAAGCGTTTTTTATGCGCTTGCTTTGTTGACGTTATTTCTTGCTTGTGCGATTTCTTATTGTAAAATATAAAATATACTGCAACTTATTTGCCAAAAATCTTCAAAAACTGTATAATTAGCACACGACAGTCAAACGGAGTGAAAATGAAGGACTCTACAAACAACACGGTAATTAAGTACGACAACGTAAGTTACTACTACAAGACGTACAACGACGACGGCTCGGTAGGAAGAGTCGTCGGCGTGGAAAATGCAACCCTTGAAATTGAAAAGGGTTCTTTTGTTGCGCTTGTGGGACACAACGGATGCGGGAAATCCACCCTTGCCAAACTCACCAACGGGTTGCTTGTGCCTTCCAAAGGCGCAGTTACGGTAAACGGTTTGGACACGTCGGAAAAGGAAAACATTTTTGAAATACGCAAGAATGTCGGCATGGTGTTTCAAAACCCCGACAATCAGATGGTGGCAAGTATCGTGGAAGAGGACGTCGCCTTCGGACCGGAAAATCTGGGCGTACCTCAACCGGAAATTGTCGAGCGTGTGCAAACGGCGTTGCAACAGGTGGGCATGGAGGCTTTTGCCAAAAATTCCCCTCACAAGATGTCGGGAGGACAAAAACAGCGCATAGCCATTGCCGGCGCACTTGCAATAAAACCGCAGGTGCTTGTGCTGGACGAGTCCACCGCCATGCTGGACCCGCAGGGCAGAAAGGAAGTGTTGGAAGTGGCGCACCGCCTCAACAAAGAGGGAATGACTGTACTGCTGATAACTCACTTTATGGAAGAGGTGCTGGATTGCAACAAAGTTGTGGTTATGAGCAACGGACACATTGTGGCAACAGGCACGCCTATGGAAATTTTTTCCAACCGCAGTTTGCTGGACGAAGTGGGGTTACAACCGCCACGCACAGTCAAACTTGCAAGAATGCTTAAAGAAAGTGGCTTGGACGTGGACGAAAACTGCACGGATGCCACGGAATTGGGAGGTAGGGTATGTCAATTATTGCGCAAAATCTGACTTTCACCTACAACAAGAAATCTCCCTTTGAGAAAAAAGCCCTGGACGACATCACAGTTACAATAAACGACGGCGAATTTGTGGCAATAGTCGGACACACAGGCAGTGGCAAAACAACATTTGCCCAACACCTCAATGCGCTTATTCGGCTTCAACAGGGAAATTTGAAGGTGTTGGATTACGACCTCGCAGCCAAAAAGCCCGACCTCAAAGCATTGCGCCACGATGTAGGCATGGTTTTTCAGTATCCCGAATACCAACTTTTTGCCGACACAGTGCTTGACGACGTGTGTTTCGGTCCCAAAAATTTCGGCTACGACAGGGAAACGTGCGAAAAACTTGCCAAAGAAGCGTTGGAAGTTGTGGGAATGAATGTTGAAGAAGTGGCGAAAAAATCCCCCTTCGACCTTTCCGGAGGAGAAAAACGCCGTGTGGCATTTGCCGGCGTGTTGGCAATGAAACCCAAAGTTCTGGTGCTGGACGAACCTACCGCAGGGTTGGACCCACGAGGCAAAAAGGAAATACTGCAACTGGTGCACAAACTCAACAAAGAGCAAGGCACCACGGTAATAATGGTTTCCCACGACATGAACGAAGTGTTTGAAAACGCCGACAGAGTACTTGTGTTCTGCGACGGAAAAATCACCTTCGACCTTCCGCCCCGTGAACTTTTCCGCAAGGAAGAGGAAATACGTCGGATGAATTTGGAAGTGCCGCAAATGGCGCAGTTCATGAACAGGCTGGAAAAAGACGGCATTGTCTTGCAAGACTGTCGCACGGTGGAAGAGATTTTTCAGGCGGTAACAAAACTTGCGGGAGGTGGCGGAAATGTTGCGTGACGTAACTTTCGGACAGTACTACCTTGCCGATTCCTTCCTGCACAAAATGGACGCACGAGTCAAACTTGTGCTGTGCCTTGTGTTTATGGTGGGCATATTCTTTGTGGTAAGTTTTGTAGGTTTTGCCTGGCTGACGCTGTTTCTGCTGTTGGCAATAACCTTTTCCAAAGTGCCGTTGAAGTCAATACTGAAATCCATCAAAGGAATAATAATACTGCTTGCTTTGACGGTGCTTCTCAACGTATTTTTCACAAAAACGGGCAATCTTTTGTGGGAATGGTGGATTTTTCAAATTTACGATGAGGGTTTGAAATTTGCCGCCAAAATGCTGCTTCGTCTGACCTATCTGGTTATGGGGTCAAGTTTGCTTACCCTCACCACAACGCCTGTGGATCTCACCCACGCAATAGAAAGTCTGATGAAGCCTTTGCGTGTGGTGCGTTTTCCCGTGCACGAACTTGCGTTGATAATGAGCCTCACTTTGTCTTTTATTCCCAGTCTTATTGAGGAAACGGACAGAATAATCCGTGCGCAAAAAGCACGTGGAGCAAACTTCGACACAGGCAACCTTGTCAAACGTGCCAAAGCCTTTGTACCCATTCTCATCCCCTTGTTGGTGGGCGGTTTCCGCCGTGCGGAGGAACTTGCCAACGCCATGAACAGCCGTTGCTACGAAGGCGCAACCGTGCGCACACAAATGCGTGTAATGAAAGTTTCGTGGAGAGATTTTGTCGGAGCGATTGTGGTGGTGCTGTTTTTCACGGCGGTGTTTGTGGTGTACGGCATGCAAAACAGTTGGTCAAACATCACTTGGCTGTATTTCTGAACTTCAAAAGGCGTGGCGCAAAGCGTGATCCTTGTTTTTTGTGGCTGCCTGAACAAATATTGAAAGCAACAGTGTCGCCTCAAAATATAAATGCAAATGCAATAAGATTGCAGTTGCAAAATTTTTACACACGGTGCAATGTTTTTTGTACCAAAAGGCAAACAAAACATGACAAGAGTTAAACTTACAGTTGAATACGTCGGGACGGATTTTTGCGGTTGGCAAAGTCAGAAAAACGGCATTTCCGTGCAGGACACACTGGAAAAAGCCCTATGTTCCTATTTCGACTGCGATTTTGTCAGGGTGTATGCCGCAGGGCGCACCGACGTCGGGGTACATTCTCGTGGGCAGACGGTTCATTTCGACACCGACAAAAAGGTAAACACTTTCAAACTGTGTTTGGGGGTAAATTTGCGACTGCCTGCTTCCGTTGCCGTTACCGATGCTCAAATAGTTGCCGACGATTTCGATGCACGTTTCGACGCCCTGTCCAAAACCTACTGTTACCGTGTGTACGTTTCCCCCGTGCGCAAACCCACTTTGGACGTAAACTGCCTGCAGGTGTACAAGCCTCTGGATGTAGCCGTCATGCAGAAAGCGGCATCCTTGTTGGTGGGTACGCACGACTTTGCCGCCTTTCAAAACACGGGCAGCAACCTTAAAGGCACCGTTCGCACAATCAACAGTTTCCGTGTTGAGGAAGAAAAGGGAGTGATATGTTTTTGGGTGAACGGTAATGCATTTTTGTACAATCAGGTGCGGCTTATGTGCGGATTGCTTGTGGAAATAGGCAACGGAAAAAGGGACGAAACAAGCCTCAAACAAATGTTATCGGGCAAAAAAATAGCGGTAAAAACCCTTCCTGCCAAGGGGCTTACTTTGGAAAAGGTGTATTATGAAAAAGCGTAACAAAAACGGTATGAGCAAACTTCGCACGGCAATGTGCCTGTTTATGTTTCTTGCGGTGGCGTTTGCCGTTGTTTCCCTCTGCACATGGAACACTGTCAGAGAGGACGGAACCTACCACGGCAAGGAGGAGGTGGCGTTGTACATTTATACCTACGCCAAACTGCCTTCCAATTTCGTCAACAAAGCGGAGGCGGGCAATTTGTCGTTGACGGAAATAGACGGTATCAACGTTGGCGGAAACGAATTTCAAAACAGGGAACAACTGATAGAAAACCCCGACAACCTGCCGATGACGGAGTGTGACATCTATTCTGCGGGGTATAATGTCAAAAACCGTGGTGCGGAAAGATTGGTGTTTTTCAACGACGGGTCGGCAGTGTTCTACACCCCCGACCACTACGCAACTTTCCGTCTTGTTACCATGTGGGACATCAACGGCACCTGCTACATCTTTGCTATTCTTTCCGTTGCATGTGTGTTGGGCGAAATAGTGGTTTGCCTCATCGTCGTGAAGGAAAAGCGCAATCTGGGCGAGGAACTGTCGCTTTCTCTGCAAATAGTGGTGGCGTCCACGGTGATACTTGCTTTTTCACCGTTGGTGTTGGTGCTGTTGCCCGTTCAGGCAGTTGTGGAATATTTCGGAAGAGGAAAAGTGGCGGAAATCACTAAATAAATATATATAAATGCTTGTCAATCAGTTGACAAGAAAAACGTCTGTTTGTATAATAGAAAGGCTGTGAATAATTCGGCGCAGTATTTTAAGCTCTGCTGTGTCTAAACCGCATTCCACTGGCGGTAATTGTTCAACCGTGAACAGCAAACAAACTTAAATATCAGGAGAAACTGAAATGGTAAAAACTTACATGGCAAAGAAAGAAACCGTTGAAAGAAAATGGTACGTTGTCGATGCTGCAGGACATCCTCTCGGACGTGTTGCAAGTCAGGTGGCTGCCGTCCTTCGTGGAAAGAACAAGCCCACCTTCACACCGCACGTGGACACAGGCGATTGCGTAATTGTAATCAACTGCGACAAGGTGGTACTCACAGGCAACAAACTTATGGATAAATACTATGTGCGCCGTTCCACAAGACCGGGACACCTCAAACAAACGCAGTACAGCAAACTGATTGCAGAAAGAAGCGATTTTGCCGTTATGAAAGCAGTAAAGGGTATGCTTCCCAAAAACAGTCTCGGCAGACAGATGCTCACCAAATTGCGTGTGTACAAAGGTGCGGAACACAAGCACGAAGCACAACACCCCGAAGTGTTGGAGCTTAGATAAGGAGGGAATAAACAATGGCTAAAACAGCAACAAAGAAAAAGGTTCAGTTTTGGGGAACCGGCAGAAGAAAGAAGTCCATTGCCCGTGTCAGACTTATTCCCGGCGGAAACGGCAAAATCACAATCAACAAGCGTGACATCGACACCTACTTCGGACTTGACACTTTGAAGTACATCGTGCGTCAACCTCTTAACGCTACGGAAACTCTCACAAAGTACGACATCGAAGTAAACGTAATCGGCGGCGGCTACACAGGTCAGGCAGGCGCAATCCGTCACGGAATTTCCCGTGCATTGGTTATTGCAGGCGAAGACAAAGCCGTTTTGAAGAAAAACGGATTTTTGACTCGTGACCCCCGTATGAAGGAAAGAAAGAAGTACGGTTTGAAGAAGGCTCGTAAGGCTCCGCAATTCAGCAAGAGATAATCTTTCAACACATTTCAAAACCATTCAAAACCCCGAAAGTTTTTTCGGGGTTTTCTTTTGCATTTTTGTACTTTTGCCTGACTGTCGGCATTTTCGCATGCACTTTGTCTTTGTGCAAAAAACTGTGATTTGTCAAAATAACGGCAGTAAACTACCGTTAGGCAGTTTGTATTTTGCGTGTTTTCAAAAATGTATTTGTATGTTCAGCACAAATTCGTTGTAAAATTGCCTTTTCAGGTGGCATTGTAGCATTTGTTGGCTGTGCTAAAGGGGAATATCGGGAAAATGCGTCGAAAACAGACGCCTGCAGTAAAAATACCCACGCCGTAAACGCCGTCGGACAATGGAAAGGGCGCAGGGCGTAGTGCAATTGCAAGTAAAAAGCGGCATACACGCCCTCGCAATGGGCAAATAAACGTTGTTAACGGTCAAAACTCGCCGTCAGGTTGCTGTGCCAAAGGGGCATTATAGGAAAAATGCATCGAAAATAAAACTTGCCTTGAAATTTTACAAAATCCACGCCGTAAACGCCGTCGGACAAAAGAAAGGGCGCAGGGCGTAAGTGCAGTTGCAACGAAAAATCGGCACACACGCCCTCGCAATGGGCAAATAAACGTTGTTAACGGTCAAAACTCGCCGTCAGGTTGCTGTGTCAAAACAAATAAGTGTCAAAATTTAACAGTTGTGCATTTTTGCATTTGTACAAATGTGCTTGTTTGCATTTCTACAAAACTATTTGCAATGTTTGTGCGTTGTGGTACAATAATAAATAAGTTATGAAAGTAAAATGTTTTGCAAAACTCAATCTGTCTTTGAACGTGTACAAAAAACAGGGGTTATTCCATCCCATCGACAGCATTGCCGTCAGTGTGGACATTTTTGATACCGTCAGTGTAACGTTGCGCAACGACAGTGAAGTAACGGTAAGCGGAACAAACATTCCGCTACGTCAAAACACCGCCTACAAGGCAGCCGTGGCATTTCAACGCCGTTTCGGCACATGCGGGTGCGACATTGCCGTGGAAAAGCACATTCCCGTAGGCGCAGGTATGGGCGGTTCCTCTGCCGACGCCGTCGGAGTTGTGTATTGTCTTTGCAAATTGCACCAAAAGGAAACTTCGTCGGAAGAAGTCCGTCAAATTTGCGCTGAGGTGGGCAGCGACGTCAATATGATGCTGACAGGCGGTTTGTGCCGAATGAAAGGGAAAGGCGACTACGTGCAAAAATTGCCTTTTCAAGACAAACTGTTTTTTGCCGTAACTTTGTTTCCGCAGGGTGTTCTTTCCAAGGACGTGTTTGCAAGGTGGGACAGTTTCCGCACCGTCGGTGCAAGCGTCGACAACGACATTTTGTCGCAAGTGCTGTGCGACGGAAGAGTACAGGAAGCCACGGCAATGTTTTGCAACGGCTTACAGCATGCTTCGCAAAGTTTCAACGACTACGCCGAAAATTATCTTTCTACATGCGAAAATCTGCAACTTCATCCCTGCATGACGGGAAGCGGCAGTGCCTATTTTGTAGCGTTTGAGAGGGAAACTCTGGCACGCAATGCAACACGTCAACTGCAACAACAGGGGTACAACACGATTCTGTGCCAAAGTGTGGGATGCGGTGTGCAAATAGTGTAATATCAGTAGTTGTGCATGACAGTTACCTACAATTTGTCTGCACAACTTTTTTTGTTGTTATTGTAAAATAAGTTGTAAAATTCAACTTGTAAAAATTGCAACCGTGCTAAGACAGTTCAGCGTTGCGGCTGTGATTGTGTGTGCAATGTTTCGGATGTTTCAAACACTCAACGCAACATTGTTTTCACAAAACGTCAAAACGTATTTTCGGCATACAGGGCAAGTGCGGCACAAAAACTTTTTTTTCGTCAAAAAAATCACTTTGAAGTTTGATAGAAAGTCTGTTTGCAGGCAACAACTGTAACATCAAAACCAAAGGAAGTGTTTGTATGAAAAAAGCAGTTGTAATTGCCGTTGTGGTGTTGGTGGCAGTGTTGGCATTTTGCGTGCCTTCAACGCCAACCAATACGGAATTTTTGCGTATTCACATTCGTGCCGACAGCAACAACAGCGACGACCAAAGCGTCAAATACATGGTAAAAGCGGCAGTCGTCGACTATCTCACCCCCTATCTCACGCAGGGAACCACCAAGGAAAAGGCAATGCAGGTGGTAAAGAAGCACCTCGACGGGATAAAATCGGTGTGCGACAAGGTGCTTGCGGAAAAGGGCAAAAAGTACCGTGCCACCGTCAAATTGTGCGCCGAACAATTTCCCGACAGAAGTTACAACGGGTTTACTCTTCCCAGCGGCGTGTACGACGCTTTGATAATAGAACTCGGCTCCGGCAGCGGCAACAACTGGTGGTGCGTTGTGTATCCGCCGTTGTGTTTTGTCGGAGGCGAAGGCAACGGAAGCGGTAACATTGTGTACAAATCCCGCTTGTTGGAAATAATCCGTGAGTGGATGAAGTAACGCAGGCGTCGAAATGCGTTTGCGTTGTGTCGTTCCGTTTGTTTTGTGCAAGTTTGCAAATTTGAAGTTTTTTATCGGCACCGGATGAGGTAAAGGGCGCAAAGGCGTTTTTGCCTTGTCGGCGGACGTTGGCAAAAAACTGTTGGCGTGCATTTTGCTTGACACTTTTTCAATGTCATATTAAAATAAAACTACAATGCAAACGTATCTTCGGAGGGACGTATGCTGAATCAAACACACGGAAGTATCAAAATTTTTGCCGGAAATGCCAGCAAGAAATTGGCGGAGGCAATTTGCAATCAGTTGGATTTGCCTTTGGGACAAATGGAAGTTTCCCGTTTTTCCGACGGTGAAACATCTGTCAGCATCAAAGAAACGGTGCGTGGTTGCGATGTTTTCATCATTCAGTCCACGTGCAGTCCCACAAATGAAAATCTGATGGACTTGCTCATCATCATCGACGCAATGAAACGTGCTTCCGCAGGACGAATCACGGCGGTAATCCCCTATTTCGGCTACGCCCGTCAGGACAGAAAAGCCCGTGCAAGGGATCCCATTTCCGCAAAACTTGTTGCCGACCTTTTGCAGACAGCAGGCGTAAACAGGGTGCTTACAATGGATTTGCACAGCACGCAGTTGCAGGGATTTTTCAACATCCCCGTGGATAATCTCATGGGAATGCCCGTTTTGGCAAGGCATTTCAGCAAAGGAGGCATTCCGCAGGATATGATTATTGTCAGCCCCGACATGGGAAGCGTAACCCGTGCCCGTGCGTTGGCAACAAAATTCAATTTGCCGTTGGCAATCATCGACAAACGTCGTCCCAAACCCAACGTGATGGAAGTAATGAACATTATCGGCGATGTTAAAGGCAAGGTGTGCCTTATGATTGACGATATGATAGACACCGCAGGCACAATTTGTCAGGGTGCGCAAGCCGTTGTGGACAACGGAGCAAAGGAAGTAATTGCCTGCTGCACCCATGCAGTACTTTCCGGCCCTGCAATAGAACGTTTGCAAAACAGCGTTTTGTCCAAAGTTGTGGTGTTGGACACCATCGAATTACCGGAAAGTAAAAAAATTGACAAAATCGAAGTTGTTACCATTTCCCATCTTTTTGCAGAAGCAATCGAGCGTGTGTACACCGATTTGCCCGTGTCCAAACTGTACGAATAATTTTACAACAGGCAGAGCACAAGTCCGAATTTTTCGGACTTGTTTTTTTGTACTTTATTTGCAGTGTTATTTACGGATTTTCACGCATTGTTTTGCCCTTCAATTACACATTGTTTTAAGCGGGGCAAACAAGTGCAACAGTCCTGGACATTGTTTGCAACTTTTTGTCGGCGTTAATTGTTTTGCCGTTGTTAAAGCAGGATTAAATTTTTCCATATTGTACGCAGACCCAAAAATTTCAATTTTGGCTGTTGCGTTTTCAACTGTCTGTTTCAATTTTAATCGTTTTGGTTTGCCGTTGGTAAACGGTAAAATAATCGTCGGAAAACAGCGTAAACAACTTAACATGTCGGTGTTTTTGCGTTATCAAAAGTTCAGTTCAATTTTGATTTCCGCCGTGAATTTTACTTATCAACCGTTCAATTTTGGTTTCCGCCGTGAATTTTACTTGTCAAACGTTCAACTTCTTTTCCGCCGTCAATTTGGCAGGGCAAATTTTATCGAGAAAATTGTTTTTCCAAAGGAAGTTTTTTCTTTCAAAAACAGTAAAAATCCGATTTCAGCGTTTCGACGGTAATTGCCTAAATGCGACAATGTTTTTATTTTCCGCAGTTTGAAAAGCGTCCTTTGGTCAAAAATATTATCAAAGGTTGATATGAAACGAACATTTTACATTTTGGCTTTAACGGTGGTGCTACTTGGAGCAATGCTGTACTTTATGCCTAAATCTTTCGACAAATTTGCAATACACTTTTCCCAAGACGCAAAAATAACGGTGTACTGCACAGAAACATCATTGCAGGCAATCAATGTCGGCAACGGCTTTTTGGTGGAATGTGAAAGGGAAACTTTTGCTGAAACTTTTGCCAAATGCGACAACGTGCAGGGCATCAGTGTGAAGTTTGCAGGCAACACCGAAGACTTTTGGAACATCGTCCGCAGGCTGAATCTTAACATCACTTCACGGCAACGCTTTGACAATCTCGTTGTGCTGTGCGGAAAAAGCAGCAAAATTGCAGGCGGGGTGTGGTTGGACGGAAATTTGGTAAACGTTCAGATTGCTTTCGACGGTAAAAACGTAACGGTGGGCAGTCCGCTGATACTTGACAGTTACTAAGCGTGTCGTCGCAAGTTTTTGCTACCGTATCAGACTTTTTGCGACAAAAAAGACGCACAAAAAACAAAAAACCGCATATAAAACTGTGTCAAACAGTCAAAAATCGCAATACAGGTTGCACAACCCAAAGTTAAAATCATTAAAATTTGCTAAATATCGGTATAAACGGCAAAAAACAGGTAAACAATCTCAACAAACAAAAACGGAGGCTAACAATGAATTCTACCAGACAGACAAACAAATTTGCAAGGTTCTTGAAGAACAACGCCGCATTGCTGCTTATCATTTTTTGCGTGATAGCCATTGCAACGGTAGTTTTGGCGGTTACGCTTGCACCCGGCAACGATACCCCAAATCCCGACATTGACGTAACCGTCGACCCCGACGACAACGTAAACAATCCCGACGACAACAAGCCGGAACTCATCAAAGTGTATTTTCAATCTCCCGTGGATTACACCGTGGTAACAATGGAATACACCGACGGCGAAGAGTTGTTGTTTGTGTTCAACAAAACTCTCAACACATGGGCAACGCACAACGCTTTGGACCTTGCCGCTGCCGAAGGCACGCAGGTTGTGTCCATGTATGACGGCACGGTGGTGGACGTCTATGAAAGTTACGGAATGGGCAACGTAGTAAAAATCGACCACGGCGACAACGTCGTAGCCACCTATGCGTCGCTTGGCGATGTGGAAGTGGTCAAGGGACAAGCCGTCAAAAAGGGCGACGTGATAGGCGAAGTCAGCACAACGGCTTCTTACGAATTTTCCGACGGAGCGCACCTTCACCTCGAAGTTGAAGTAAACGGCGAGGCAGTGGACCCTACACCCTATGTGAAAGGGGAAATCTACCGTGAAGTGGAAGAAGAGGCGTAATTGACGACAAATCAAAAAGAGCGTGCAAACGCTCTTTTTTTTTTGTTGCGGTGAATTATACTTTCAAGTGCAACACCTGAAGAAAAAAGAAAAAGTTCATATA